>Ga0335396_10003078_pt1 | contig 19621 bp, 18 predicted proteins | sample FRY02_FD_205743 | JGI IMG/M metagenome (GOLD analysis project Ga0335396, IMG submission 205743) | Freshwater microbial communities from Lake Fryxell liftoff mats and glacier meltwater in Antarctica - FRY-02 (spades assembly) (version 2) | ecosystem: Environmental > Aquatic > Freshwater > Ice >... | reverse complement strand
CCCTTGAATTTGCGCACGAGGGCGGATGCTTCGTCTGCGATGGCGCGCATCTTTGCAGCGCCGTCGCGCCGCATGTCCAGGATGGGGCGTACATGCAGGGTGCCGACCGAGGCGTGGGCGTACCAGGTGCCGCGCGTGCCATGCCGGGCAAACACCTCGGTCAACGCGTCGGCGTATTCGGCCAGGTGCTCCAGTGGCACGGCACAGTCTTCGATGAAACTCACCGGTTTGCCGTCGCCCTTGAGGCTCATCATGATGTTGAGGCCGGCCTTGCGCACTTCCCACAAGGCTTTTTGCGGCGCCTCGTCGGGCATTTCAACGACGCTGCCGGGCAGGCCGAGGTCGCCCATCAGCGTGACCAGCTGCTGTAGCTGACGCAGCAGCCCAGCGCGGTCGTCGCCGCTGAACTCGACCAGCAAGATGGCGCCGGGTAACCCTTTGAGCGCGGTCTCGATCACCGGCCGGAAAGCCGGGTTGGCGCGCGCCAGTTCGATCATCGTGCGGTCGACCAGTTCAACCGCGCTGGGACAGAGCGTGACGATGTGTTGCGCCGAGTCCATCGCCTTTTGGAGATTGGTGAAGTTGACGACACCCAGCACCTTGGCGCGCGGCAACGGCGCCAGCTGCAGGCGCAGGCGTTCGGTCACCGCCAGCGTGCCTTCGCTGCCCACCAGCAGGTGGGCCAGGTTGACGCTGCCGTCCAGCGTGTAGGGCCGCTCGTTCTGCGGGTGGAAGATGTCCAGGTTGTAGCCGGCAACCCTGCGCAGCACCTTGGGCCAATGCGCCTCGATCTCACTGCGGTGCGCCGCAGCCAGATCGCGCACGAAATCGGCGATGGCTTTTTCGCGCTCGCCCAGCGTGTCGACCGGCCCGAACGCGACCCGCGTGCCGTCGGCGAGCCAGCCGTCGATACCGAGCACGTTGTGCACCATGTTGCCGTAGGCGATGGAGCGCGAGCCGCAGGAGTTGTTGCCGGCCATGCCGCCCAGCGTGGCCTGCGCGCTGGTCGACACGTCCACGGGGAACCACAGGCCGTGCGGCTTGAGCGCCGCGTTCAGGTGGTCGAGGACGAGGCCGGGTTCTACCTCGGCCGTCATCGCCTGTGCATCGACCTGCAGGATGCGGCGCAGGTGTTTGCTGTGGTCGATCACCAGCGCGGCGCCCGTGGTCTGGCCGCACTGCGATGTGCCGGCGCCACGCGCGAGCACCGGTGTGCGCAGTTCGCGTGCGATGGCGAGCGCGGTGGCCACGTCGTCCACGCTGTGCGGCACGAACACGCCGATGGGTTGAATCTGGTAGATCGACGCATCGGTGGCATAGCGGCCACGTGCGGCTGCATCGAACAGCACTTCGCCCTGCGTCTCGGTGCGCAGGCGCCGCGCCAGTTCCGCCGCGTCGGGGCCGGCGCCGCGCTTGATGGCCTCGATGCCCGGTTGCGACAAGGGTGCGTTCATTGGTTAATCTCCGCCTGCGGGCTCATGCCGACTCCCGCACGCCGGGCTGCAACAAGCCTTGCTGCATAAGATCCAGCACCGCGTCGCGCTTGTTCTCCAGATGCTGCACCAGCAAGGCACGCAGGCCCGGACCATCACGCGCGGCCAGTCTTTCCACCATCATCTCGTGTTCCTGCACGGCAATGCCCCATTTGCGCTCGTCGAAATTGGAGCGAAAGCGCAGCGCCTGCAGCCGCGCGTTGACGGTGCGGTAGGTCTGCGCCAGCACCGGGTTGCGCGCCGCCGCATTGATGCTTTGGTGGATATGTGCATTGAGCCGGTAATACGCGGGCAGGTCGCGCCGGGTGTAGGCGGCCAGCATCTCGTAATGCGACGCGCGGATTTCGGCCAGTTCCGGTTCGGTGATGCGCGCTGCGGCCAGTTCGCCCGACATGCCCTCCAGGCCGGCAATGACCTCGAACGCGTCGACCACATCCTGGCGGCTGAGTTGCGCGGCAACGGCGCCGCGATTGGGCAGCAGTTCGACCAGACCTTCGGCAGCCAGCATCTTGATGGCTTCGCGCAGCGGCGTGCGCGACACCTTCAGGGATTCGCTAAGTTCACGTTCGTTGAGTTTGGCACCGGGCGCAATCTGACCCTCGACGATACGCAGGCGCAGCCGGCTCACGACCTCCTCGTGCAGGCCCTGCCGAGGCATGGGAATGACCTCGCTCATAGGAATACCTTCGTGCTTCGCACTGCGGTGCGAGCTTGCTTGGGGCGGCCCGGCGCGGCGCTCATAGGGTTTATACCAATTTGTATGCAAAAAAAAACGGTTTCGTGGAACGATACCCGAGTGTAATGGGGTTGACAATCTATTTTGTATGCAAAACTAGCGCCATCAGGAGGTTCGCATGCTGAGTCTAGACAGCCACCCCAGCGGTCGGCATTTTCTGCAGATACCCGGTCCCAGTCCGGTGCCCGACCGCATCCTGCGTGCGCTCAGCCTGCCCACCATCGACCACCGCGGACCGGAGTTCGCCGAGCTCGGAAAAACCGTGCTGACCGGCATGCAGCAAATCTTCCAGACCCGGCATCCGGTGGTCATCTACCCGGCGTCCGGCACTGGCGCCTGGGAAGCGGCGCTGGTCAACGTGCTGAGTCCGGGCGATGCGGTGCTGATGGTCGAGACCGGCCACTTCGCGACCCTGTGGCAGAAGATGGCGCTGCGCCTGGGCCTGGCACCCGAATTCCTGAGCCGGCCCGGCACCTGCGCGGACACCGGCCTGCCGCTGGCCTGGCGCCACGGTTGCGACGCCGACGCGATCAGCCAGCGCCTGCACGAAGACCGCGAACACCGACTCAAGGCCGTGTGTGTGGTGCACAACGAAACCTCTACCGGTGTGACCAGCGACATCGCTGCGGTGCGCCGCGCCATCGACGACGCAGGGCACCCGGCCTTGCTGATGGTGGACACCATCTCGGGTCTGGCCAGCGCCGAATACAAACACGATGACTGGGGCGTCGACGTGGCCATCAGCGGATCGCAAAAAGGCCTGATGTTGCCGCCCGGCATCAGCTTCAATGCGCTATCGCCCAAGGCCATTGAGGTCAGCAAGAGCGCCAAGCTGCCCAAGGCGTTCTGGGCCTGGGACGAGATCGTCGAGATGAACAAGGGTGGCTACTGGCCGTACACACCCAGTACCAACCTGCTGTACGGCTTGCACGAGTCGCTGGAGATGATCCTGGCGCAGGGGCTGGATGTCATCTTCGCGCGCCATCGGCGTTGGGCCGAAGCTGTGCGGGGCGCGGTGCAGGCCTGGGGACTGCCAATCCAGTGCGCCGATCCAACGGTGTTTTCACCGGTGCTCACCGGCGTCGTGACGCCGGTCGGCATCGACGCCGACGGTTTGCGCCAATTGATCCACCAGCGCTTTGATCTGTCGCTGGGCACCGGCCTTGGCCGCGTCAAGGGTCGCATGTTCCGTATCGGCCACCTGGGTGACAGCAACGATCTGACGCTGCTGGCTGCGCTGGCTGGCGTCGAGATGGGTTTGAAGCTGGCGGGTGTTCCGTTGGCCGGCAGCGGCGTGCAGGCCGCGATGGATTCCTTTGCTGCACAACCGGCACCCTCAATCACCACGACATAAAAGGAGACCTCGCCATGACTACACGTCGCACTCTCGCCAAAACCCTCGTCAGCAGCGCCTTGCTGGCCGCATTTGCGCTGCCGGCCAGCGCCCAGATGGAGATCAAGCTCGGCCACGTCGGCGGGCCGGGTTCGCTGTTCGAACTTTCGGCCAACGAATTCGCACGCCGCGCCAACGAGAAGCTCGCCGGCAAGGCCAAGGTCGTAGTGTTTGGCTCGAGCCAGCTCGGTGGCGACAGCGAACTGATGCAAAAGCTGCGCCTGGGCACGGTGGAGCTGGCGATCCCATCGTCGGTGATGTCGTCCGCGGTTGACGCGTTCGGCATGTTCGAGATGCCCTACCTGGTGAAGAACCGCGAGCACATGAAGAAGATCGAGGCTGGCGTGGTCTGGCCGTCGCTGGCGCCGATGGCCGAGGCCAAGGGCTACAAGATTCTGGCGGTCTGGGAAAACGGCTTTCGCAATATCTCCACCAATACCAAACCCATCGTCAAACCGGCCGATCTGGCTGGCATGAAGCTGCGTGTGCCGCAGGGCAAGTGGCGCGTCAAGATGTTCCAGGCCTACGGTGCCAATCCGTCGCCGATGGCCTTCTCTGAGGTGTTTGTGGCGCTGCAGACTGGCGTCATGGATGGCCAGGAGAACCCGCTGACGCAGATTTATTCGGCCAAGTTCCAAGAGGTGCAGAAATTCCTGTCGATGACGGGCCATGTCTACACGCCTGCCTACCTGGTTAGCGGCAAGAACAAGTTCGCATCCTTGCCCGCTGACGTCCAGGCGATCCTGACCCAGGCGGCCAGGGACACCCAGGCCTATGTCTACACGCAGGCCGCGAAACTCGATGACGAGTTGCTCGACAAGATCAAGGCCGCCGGCGTCAAGGTCAACGAGGCTGACAAGGACGCCTTCATTGCCGCCAGCAAGGACGTTTACGAGGAGTTCGGCAAAGAGGTGCCGGAGGGCGGCAAGCTGGTCAAACAAGCCATCGAGCTCGGCAAGGGCATGTGACATTCGGCGCGTCCCGTCTCGGTCGTGGCCCAGGCGGGCTGCGACCATCGGCGACGCGCCATTGACCCACTTTTCACAAGGACCTTGGCCCGATGGCAACTTTTTCGATCGTTTTCGAGCGTGTCCTCACCGCGTTTGTCATCTTCCTGCTGGCCAGCCTGGCGCTGCTGATTCTGGTCGGCGTGGCGTTTCGCAAGTTCGAGATTCCGCTCGTCTGGTATGACGAAGGTGCTTCGATCATGCTCGCCTGGCTGACCTATTACGGCGCCGCGTTGGCCGCGCTCAAACGCGCGCATATCGGTTTTCCGGGCATGGTCAACGCGCTGCAGCCGCACTGGCGCGTGCCGGCCGTGTTGTTCGCCGAGGTCTGCGTGATTGGTTTTTTTGCGCTGCTGACCTGGTATGGCATCCAGGTGCTTGTCATCCTGCAGGGTGACACCATGGTCAGCGTGACCTGGGTTCCGACCCGCTTCACGCAATCGGTGATACCGATCGGCGGAGCGCTGTTCATCGTCGCCCAGTTGATCAGCCTGCCCGAGGTGTTGCGCCAGGCGCGCGGCGCCGGCATTATCGATAACGAGCAAAAACCGGTGCAGGAGGCGATGCAATGATCGTCGGACTGATGTTCCTGGGCCTGGTCGCCCTTATCCTGCTCAATGTGCCGATCGCAATATCGCTGGGCGTCGTCGCGATGTCGGCGATGGTGTATTCGGGCGGCATGGATTCACTGCTCAACTCGGCCATCGTCATGTACACCGGCGCCACCAGCTTTCCGCTGCTGGCGATCCCGCTGTTCATCCTGGCCGGCGCGATCATGAATTCGTCCAGCCTGTCGCGCCGGCTGATCGCGTTCGCGTCGGCGCTGTTCGGTTTCGTCAAGGGTGGCCTGGCGATGATCAACATTGCCACATCAATGTTCTTCGCCGAGATCTCCGGCTCCGCCGTAGCCGACGTTGCCGCGATGGGCTCGATCCTGATTCCGGCAATGAAGAAGAAGGGATACCCGAAGGAGTTCGCCGCGGCGATCACGTCGTCGTCAGCGACGCTGGCGGTGATCATTCCGCCGTCGATCCCGATGATCCTGTACGCGGTGATGGCCGACGCGTCCGTCGTGCAACTGTTCGTGGCCGGCATCGTCCCTGGCATCCTGTGCGGCGGCGGGATGATGGCGCTGTGCTACTGGTTTGCCAAGCGCCGCAATTACCCGGTGGAAGAGGTCTTCGAGTGGGCGAAGGTCAAGCGCACCTTCCGCGAGGCCGCCTGGGCCTTCACGCTGCCGATGATCATCCTGGGCGGCATTTTTGGGGGCGTCGTCACGGCCACCGAAGGTGCGGCGCTGGCGGTGCTGGCCGCCTTGTTCATCGGTGGCGTGATCTACCGCGAACTGGACTGGAAGCACCTGTACAACTCGATGATCGAAGGCGCGAACCAGACCGCCACCGTGATGCTGCTGGTGGCTGCTTCGGCCCTGCTCGGCGTCTACCTGACCGAACAGCAGATTCCGCAGCAGCTGGCAACCTGGCTGTCCTCGATCACCAGCAACCGGTATGCGGTGCTCGGCATCCTCAACGTCTTCTTTCTCGTGATCGGGTTGTTCCTGCATTCGGCAGCCGCCATCATCCTGGTGGTGCCTATCGTCATGCCGCTGGTCAAGGCGGTGGGCATCGACCCGGTGCATTTCGGGCTGATCGTCACGCTGAACCTGGGCATCGGCCAGCAGACACCGCCGGTGGCCAGCGTACTGATGGCCGCGTGCTCCATCGCCAAGGCCGACATGTGGGAGGTCACCAAGGTGAACCTGCCGTTCATCGGCTTGCTGCTTGCGACACTGATGCTGGTGACCTACGTGCCGGCCGTTCCGCTGTTCCTGGTCGACGTGTTCTACAAGTAGCGATGACGACCCACATCTACCGAGACCTTGCATGACCGACACCATCCTGATTGAGCGCGACGGATTCATCGCCACCGTGGTGCTGAACCGGCCAGAGAAGCTCAACGCCCTGACCAAACCGATGTGGCAGCGACTGGGTCAGGCCATGCGCGAACTATCAAGCGATGACACCCTTCGCTGCATCGTGCTGCGCGGTGCCGGCGGCAAGGCTTTCGCGCCGGGCAACGACATCGCCGAATTCGAGACCGAGCGCGGCAACTTCGCGCAGGGCAAGGCCTATGGCGCGATATTGCACGACGCACTGGGTGCCATCGCCGACTGCCGGCATCCGACGGTGGCGCTGATCGAAGGCATCTGCGTCGGTGGCGGACTGGAGATTGCGGCCTTGTGCGACCTGCGCATCTGTGGCGAGAGCAGCCGGTTCGGCGTGCCGATCAACAAACTCGGACTGGTGATGGCGCACGCCGAGATGGCCGCACTGGTGCAACTGGCCGGGCGCGCTGGCGCGCTGGAATTGCTGCTCGAAGGTCGTATCCTGGGCGCCCGCGAGGCCCTGGAGCGGCGGCTGGTGCACCGCGTCGTCGCAGATGACGCGGTGGCTACCGAGGCTTATGCGACCGCGGCGCGCGTCGCGGCCGGTGCGCCGCTGGTGGCGCGCTGGCACAAGCAGTTCCTGCGCGAGATCGAGTCGGGTGAGCCGCTGGACCAAGCACAACGTGATGAAGGTTTCCGCTGTTACGACAGCGAGGACTTTCGCATCGGCTACCGCGCCTTCCTTGCCAAACAGACACCGGAGTTCGTCGGGCGATGAGCGCGGGTTTACCGCTTGTCCCCCGGCCTCGCACGGTTCGTGCGGGATATGCTGCATGAGTGCGCACCATGCTACGGTGGCGGATGCGACCGGCCCCCTGGCCGGCCTGCGGGTACTCGAACTGGCCCAGATCATGGCCGGCCCCAGTTGTGGCGCCTTGCTGGCCGACCTGGGCGCAGACGTCATCAAGGTCGAAAAATTGCCAGGCGGCGACGACACCCGCCGCTACGCCGAACCCAGCATCAACGGCGAATCGGCGGCTTTCATGATGATGAACCGCAACAAGCGGGCAATTGCAATCGACCTCAAGACCGATGGCGGGAAACGCGTATTGCGACGTCTGGCAGAGCGCGCCGATGTGCTGACCGAGAACTACCGCAAGGGCGCACTCGATCGCCTCGGACTGGGATTCGACACGCTGCACGGGATCAATCCGGCGCTGATCTATTGCTCCATATCGGGTTACGGCCGAACCGGGCCTTCCGCGGACAAGGGCGGTTTTGATCTGATCGCGCAAGGCGTCTCCGGCCTGATGAGCATCACCGGCGAGCCCGGTGGCGCGCCGGTCAAGGTCGGTAGCCCGGTCACGGATATGAACGCCGGCATACTGGCGGCCCTGGGCATCGTGTCAGCCTATGTGCATCGGCTCAAGACCGGCCAGGGCCAGTTCGTCGACACCTCGCTGATGGAGGCCGGTATCCACCAGACGGCCTGGCAGGCGGCGATTTTCTTTGCCACTGGCGTGTCACCCGGTCCCCATGGATCAGCCCATGTGCTCGCCGCCCCCTACCAGGCGTTCCCGACACAGGACGGCTGGATCAATATTGGCGGGGCTAACCAGGCCAACTGGGAACGCATAGCGCGTCTGGTCGGGGCGCCGGAACTGATTGCCGACCCACGCTTCGTGAACAACAGCGCACGCATGGTGCACCGCGAGGAACTGGCGCGCCTGCTAGGTGAGCACATGCGCAGTCGCCCGACGCGCGAGTGGCTGCAGGCACTGGATGAGGCCGGCATACCGGCCGGGCCGATCCAGAGCATCGGCGAGATGGCGGTCGACCCGCAGACGCTGGCGCGCGACATGGTGGTCGAACTCGAGCATCCCGTGGCCGGCCGCACACAGGCGCTGGGTGTGCCGGTGAAATTCAGCGCCACGCCGGGCAATATCCGACGACCGGCCCCGACCTTTGGCCAGCACACGCGCGAGGTGTTGCAGGAACATGGCTTCGCCGAGAGCGACATCCTGGCGCTGGCGGCCGAAGGCGCGGTGGCGCTCGACTAGCCGCGAACATGATCTGCGGCGCAGGGCCGCAGACATCACATCCGTCGATGTCGTGCGAGCGCTCTGATCCACCGGGCTGCCGCGATGCCGCTTGGTCGGTACCGACTTACCCGGCCAGGAATGCAGTCGCCATGGCATCCGTGACGGACGGGTCCTCCGCCGATGTAAGCCCGCTCACATCCACGGCGCCCACCACACGGCCGTCGCCGTTCTTCAGCGGGGAACCCCCAGGCAAGGCGGTGAGTTCCGGGTCGCAAAAGTATCCGACCTCGATGTGCTCCCGGTGCAGGCGCTCGAGCAAGGCCTGCGTCGTCGTGCCGACGCGGGCGCTCGACTGGGCTTGTTCCAGGGTGAGATCTGGCATCTGCAGGACCCCTACTCTTGCTTGCCGGTGAAAAATTCGATTGCGGGCAGCACCAGTCCAGCGATCAGCAGAAACGCCAAATCCCATTCCTGCACCTTGATGATGTAGGGAAGGAAGAACATGGCCAGCAGCAGCAAGGCGATGAGGTTGTAGATACGTTTGTGCATGGTGGCCTTTGGATCAGTGGGGGCGATGGCGGTGTTCGGACGCCTAGCCCAGGCGTTGTGCCAGCCAGCGTGCGGTGCGCAACAGACGTGCATCGCCACGCAAGGCGCCCACCAGTTGCACGCCGATCGGCAAACCGTCTTCGGTCTGTAGCAGGGGAATGGAAATGCAAGGCAGACCGGCATAGGTCCAGACCGTGCTCATGACCGGGTCGCCGGTGCTGTCCAGTCCGTGCGGTGCAGGCCCCAAAGTGGCCGGGGTGACGATGGCATCAAAACGATCGAAATATTCGTCGAATGCGCCCGCAGCCGTGTTCATGCGGCCCAGCGCCTCCAGGTAATCTGCAGCCAGGATCGCCCCGCCGCGCGCCATCAGGTCGCGCGTCGGCGCGCTGGCGCTATCACCGCCAGCTGCGACCAGTTGCTTGAGGTGAGCATGCATCTCGGCCTCCATCACGGTCTTGTGCAAGGGCACGGCATTGGCCACGGACGGCGGCAACACGACCTCGGACATGCAGTCCTTGAGTTCCTCCACCAGCGCCAGGAAGGCTTCACGGGAACGCGGATCGAGTCGCTCCCACATCGGCGTGCGCGCGAACATCAATGTGGGTGGCATCGGCGGCTGCTGTTCGCAGACCCGCCGCAGATCCATCGGAAACACTGGTTGTCCGGATGCCAGGTGGTGGCCGCCGATCATGACCTCGCTGACGACAGCAAGATCCTCGACCGATCGTGCAAACACGCCGACCTGGTCCAGCGACGGCGCGCAAGGCAGCACGCCACCGTTGAACACAAGCCCGCGCGAGGGCTTGAAGCCATAAACGCCGCAAAACGATGCCGGCCGGATCACCGACCCGTTGGTCTGGGTGCCGATCGCCGCAGCCACCATGCCGCTGGCGACAGCCGCCGCCGATCCACTGGATGAGCCACCCGGCGTATGGCCGGGTGCGCGCGGATTTTCGGTGATGGTGGGATGCATATAGGCCAGTTCGGTCGTGCGCGACTTGGCCCATATCAGCGCCCCGGCCTCACGCAGCTTGTGCACCAGCAAAGCGTCCACGCTGGGCGTGCGCCCGGCGCTGGCAGCAAAACCATACTCGGTCGGATAGTCCCGGGTGTCGATGTTGTCCTTGACGGCGATCGGAACCCCGAACAGGCGTGGCAGGGGCAGGCCGGCATTCTTGAGCGCATCGAGGCTGTCCACCTGCATGTCGACGATATCGCGCCGGTAATGGGCAAACGCCTTGACCTCCGGCTCCAGTACTTCGTACCGGCCATGCATGGCATCCACATAATCGCGTAGGCCCAGGCTGCCCTGGGCCAGGTGCGTGGTCAGCTCGACCACGCCCAGCTCATGCGCATTTTTTTCTCTGTCTGACAAGGTTGGTCCTTTCACATCAGTTGCACGCGGACGGCTTCGTCCGCTATTTCAGAAATGCCGGGTCCATGACATTCGGATCGCTGGTGTCCACCGGTGTGGCAGGCGCCGACGATTCGCTGTTGTACATCAAGTCCGGCAGATAGTTCACCAACTGAGGTTGGGCGTAGATCAGGCCGAGCGTCAGGAACACCATTCCCAGGAACGGGAAACACCCCTTGAAGATGGTCCACAACTGGACATGCGGCGGCGCGACCCCCTTGAGGTAATAGGCCGACATCGCCATTGGCGGTGTCAGGAACGATGTTTGCAGGTTGACCGCGATCAAGATACCGAACAACAGCGGGTCGACCTCGAAGTGCGCCAACAACGGCAGAAAGATCGGCACGAAGATGATGATGATCTCGCTCCACTCCAGCGGCCAGCCCAGGATGAAGATGATGACCTGCGTGAGGAGCAGGAACTGAATCGTTGAGAGGTCCATCGACAGCATGAATTCCTTGATGACGCTTTCGCCACCGAGGTAGGAAAACACGCTGGAGAAGGTCCATGAGCCGACGAACAGGTAACACACCATCGCCGTCGTCTTGGCGGTCAGGAACACCGACTCCTTGAGCCTCTGCCAGGTGAATGCACCGTAGACGACGGCCAGCACGATGCCGCCCAACGCCCCCATGGCCGCGGCCTCGCTTGGTGTTGCCAGCCCGAACAGGATCGAGCCGAGCACGGTCAGGATCAACGCGGCCAGCGGCACAAAGGCGGTGACCACCATCGTGGTGGCCTTCCAGAAACTAATTTCGTCGACATACGTGGGCTTGGGTGCCAGGCTTGGATTGATCACGACGCGTGTGATGACGTAAACCAAATACAGGCTTGCCAGCAGAATGCCCGGAATCATCGCCGCCGCATACAGCTTGACCACCGACACGCCCGCAGTTGCTGCATAGACGATCAACATGATGGACGGCGGTATCAGTATGCCCAGCGTGCCCCCTGCAGTGATGACACCGGTCGCCAGCTTCTCGTCGTAACCGGCCTTGAGCATCGGAGGCAGCGCCAGCAGCCCCATCAGCGTGACCACCGCGCCGACGATGCCGGTCGCCGTGGCGAACAGCGCGCAGGTGATGAGCGCGGCCACTGCCATCGAGCCGGGCACGCGGCGCAGTCCGACCTGCAGGCTCAGGAACAGTTTGTCCAGGATGTTCGCGCGTTCAATGATGTATCCCATGAACAAGAACAGCGGGATCGAGATCAGCACATCGTTGTTCATGATGCTGAACATGTTCTGCGTGAACAGGTAGAAAATGTTGTTCTCGAAAAACGCCTGTCCCGGTGTGTAGTACGCATAGGCCCCGAACATGATGGCCATGCCCATCAGCGTGAAGGCAATCGGAAACCCCAGAAAGATGAAGGCGATGAACAGCCCCAGCATCAGCAAGGCAATGACGGGATCGCTCATGCTGCGCCTCCTTGTTTGCTGGCGTACTGCTGCTGCAGCGCGACTTCCAGTTCGACCACGTCCTCGTCACGCGGCAGCCAGGCGTTGTCCCGGATCGCGATCACGCAGCGGCACATCTCGGCGAGCCCCTGCAACAGCAAGGTGATGCCAGCGGCGCAGATCAGCAGTTTCAGCGGCCACACCGGCACGCCGATCGGGCTGTTGACGCTGACCTCCTGAATCCGGGCCGCATCCAACCTATAGAAAAAACCGGCAAACACCAGCGCCAGCACGCCTGGCATATAGAAAAGGAAATACAGCGTCAGGTCGACCTTGGCCTGGTTGCGCGGCTTCCATTTGCGATAGATGAAATCGCCCCGCACATGCGCTCCCTTGGACAAGGTGTAGGCACCGGACATCAGGAACAGGGCGCCGTACAAAATGTAACTCATGTCGAACGCCCAGGCCGTCGGGTCGTTGAGCACGTAGCGACGGAATACCTCGTAACAGGTACCACCGGTCAGTACCAGCACCGTCCAGGCAAAGCTGTGCCCGATGGCCTTGGACAGGTAGTCGATGTGGCGGATGAATTTTTCCATGGCAGCTCAAAAAAAAGGGTCGCTGCCGCGAGGGCAACGACCCGTTAACAATTACCTGCGGGTCAAGTGGGCAGCTTGGTCTTGAACACGTGCTCGAAGGCTGACTTGTAGTCGGCGTCGTTGAAGAAACCGTAGTAGGCCACGCGCTTGGCCCAGTCCTTCTGGGATGCCAGCACCTTCTTGAAGAACGGGTCTTCGGCTTCGAGCTTGGCCGTCACCTTGTCCCAGGCCTTGATCTGGGCATCGAACACCGCTTTCGGGGTGCGCGAAACCTGCACCTTGTCCTTGGTGATCAGTGTCTGCAGATCCTTCGAGTAGTTGTCCTGCGCAGTCCAGGTGTTAGCCGATGAGGTGGCCTCTGCCGCGTATTGCAGGATTGCCTTCAGGTGCGGCGGCAACGCCTCGTACTTGGTCTTGTTGAAGATGATCTCAAAGAACTCCATCGCCTGGTGGTACGAACCCATCGAGTAGTACTTGGCCACGTCCTGTGCACCGAAGCGGCTGTCCGAGGTGGGGTTGTTGAACTCGAACGCGTCGATCACGCCGCGCTCCATCGCCGGGACGATCTCGCCCCCGGGTAATTGCGTCACCTTCATGCCGAGTTCCTGCATCAGGTCGGCCGCCAGGCCCACGGTACGGTACTTGTAGCCCTTAAGCCCGTTGGCGGTCTTGGGTGGTTTCTTCTTAAACCAGCCCAGCGGCTGCGTCGGCATCGGGAATGCGAAAAACCCCTTCAGATTCAGGCCCAGCTGCTTCTGCAGTTCTTCATAGTACGCGTAACCGCCGCCGCGCATCATCCAGCCCAGCGTCTGCTCGGCATTGGCGCCGGTAATCGGGCCGGAGCCGAATAGCGATGCGACCTTGGATTTGCCGTACCAGTACACCGCCACGGTATGGCCGGCATCGAGCACACCCTTGCTCACCGCATCGGTCACCTCGAACGGCTTGACGACGGCGCCCGCAGTCAAGTACTCGATACGCAGCGCGCCGTTCGACATCTCATTGACACGCTTGACATAGTCTTCCGCCATTTCATTGAAGATGTCCTTGGCGCCCCATGCACCCTGCATCTTCATGACGATCGTCGATGGTTTCACCGCCACAGCCGCGGTCTGGGCCTGCGCTGCCACCACCGGAATCGACGCTGCGGCGGCAACGAAGAACTTGCGTCGCGACGTGACAGATGTCGGATTTGTTTCCTGTGACTTGATCTGGGATTCGACGGAGCCTGCGTTTTCCTTTGTGCGGGTGGATCGACGGCGGGCACAGTCTGATTGCTCAGCTGATACCGCTACGTTAGCGCGCACAGTCACGCCCCATGATGGGGATTACCCTCGGAATAAGCGCCAATACATGCTATTTCAAGATGAGTCATATCGCGATTCGCGCCAAATGATGCGATTTTTCGCGATGCCACAGTGGCCGATGCCGGCAACTACGGGTCGATTATCCAGGGGGCCGTTTGGCTCTACATGGTGCTATTTCCTGGACTTGCCGACTTCTTCCGCCACCAGCGCGGCCAACTGATCGGGGCCGAAACTCGCCAAGGTGCGGCCGTTGACGAAGAAGGTCGGTGTTTTCTTCACTTCCAGCGACGTCAGGTCCTCGACCTCCTGCTTGAGCATGGCTTCGGCTTGCGGCGTCTGGGCGTCATTCAAGGCTTTTTGCAGATCGAGACCTGCGGCTTCGGCCGCCTGGTATGCGACTTCAAGTCTTGGACTGCCATGGTGGGTTGCCCACTGCGGCTGAGCCTGAAGCACGGCCTCCAATACCGGCAACAGATTGCCTTGACGCTTGGCTGCGTCGAGGATCTTCACCACTTCGCTGGAGCCCTGATGAAACGGCGCGTAGCGCAGTACCAGGCGGACATCGTTGGGATACTGGCGCAGCAGATCCTTGACGAACGGGTAGAACGCCCGGCAAGCCTCACATGCAGGGTCGAAAAACTCCACGATGGTCACCTTCGCATTCTGCGGACCAAATACCGGAGAGTGCATGCGTACCAGCCGGCTGTCCTGTTCGGCCGCCTTTTGCTCCTGTGATTTCTGCACCCCCCGCTGGTACTTGTTCATGCCAAACAGAAAGGCGATCACGATGATCCCCAGCACCGTCCATACGGTCAGCTTCTTGATATTCATTTCGACGTCTTTCGCAGGTAGGCAAGCAGAAGGATGGAGATCATCACGAACGCGGCAAGCGAAAGCCAGGGAATCTGAATACCGCTCAGGATTTCAAGCTTCTGGTCGGCACAGGACACACCCGCATCACAGGCAATCCAGCCCTTCGGTATCACGCCTGCCACCAGCAGGGTGTGATACAGCGCCATGGCAACTCCGCCAAGCGCAAGTGGTAGCGCATAGATGGCACCGCGCCGGTCTTCGGCAAAACAGGCAAGGCCCAGAATGATCGCGAGCGGAAACATGAAGATGCGCTGGTACCAGCACAACACACACGGCGTCATGCCCATGACCTCACCGATGAACAGCGCACCGGCAGTTGCAGCTGATGCGACCAGCCAGGCGAGCAGCAGCAAAAACCAGGGATGCCTCATGACTTGCCCAACGATGGGGGCGAAAGTGAGGGCCGGCGACGCATCGTGAAATTGTAGTCCCGGCTTATGGATGATCCGCTCTCGGATTCAGCGCCTCGTGGTGCGCCTGCCATGGGATATCTGCGATCTCCGGCTCTACCGCCATGGACACGAATGCGCTCACGTCACTGCGACCGCTGTTTCCCAAAGGCAGCCGACCCGTCACATGGCCCAGCGGAACCAGCGCAAGGCGCATCAGTTGCCCGACCCATTCAGCAAGTCGTGGTTGGCCACTACAACCACCCGCACAAGGCTACCTCCGAAGCAGACGCAGACCATTGCCGACCACCAGCAGACTCGCGCCCACGTCGGCAAACACGGCCATCCACATGGTCGCCAGCCCGACCAATGCCAGCAGCAGAAATACAGCCTTGATACCCAGCGCCAGGACGATGTTCTGAACCAGAACCGAATGCGTGGCCCTCGACAAGCGGATGAATGCAGGGATCTTGCGCAGATCGTCGTCCATCAGCGCCACGTCTGCGGTCTCAATCGCCGTATCGGTCCCCATGGCACCCATCGCAAAACCGATGTTGGCGCGCGCCAGCGCCGGGGCATCGTTGATGCCATCACCGACCATGCCCACAGCTCCCTGGGTGCCCAGGCGCTCGATCACCGCCAGTTTGTCCTGCGGCAGCTGGTCGCCATGCGCCTCGTCGATTCCGACCTGACGGGCGATGGCCTGGGCTGTGTGGGTGTTGTCACCCGTGAGCATCACAGTCTTGACGCCCAGCACATGCAGGTCGGCAATCGCATCCCGGCTGCTGTCCTTGACCGTGTCGGCCACGGCAAACAAAGCCAGCACACGGCGTTCGTCCGTCAGCGCGACAACGGTCTTGCCTTGGTTTTCCAATGCGCCGAGCCGTGTCTCCAATACCGGCGAGCAGTGGCCCATTTCCTCCACCAACCGATGATTTCCCAAAGCGTAGCTCTTGCCGTCGACGACGCCCCTGACACCCCGACCCGCCAGCGCCTCAAAGGCGCCGACCTCGCTTTGCCGGATGCCGTCGTCCGCAGCGGCCTTTGCGACCGCCAACGACACGGGATGATCGGATCGACCCGCCAGGCTGGCCGCGATTCGACGGCAGTCATCGGTGGCCGCACTGCCATCACCCTCGCGTAGCTCGAAGTCGGTCTGCACCGGCTTGCCATGGGTAATGGTCCCGGTCTTGTCCAGTGCCAACCACTGCAGCTTGCGCCCCTCCTCCAGATAGACACCACCCTTGATAAGGATGCCCTTGCGGGCCGCCGCGGCCAGGCCACTGACGATCGTGACCGGTGTCGAAATTACGAGTGCGCAAGGACATGCGATGACCAGCAGCACCAGCGCCTTGTAGCTCCAGTCGTGCCAGCTTGCGCCCATGAAAAGCGGCGGAAGAATCGCCACAGCCAGCGCAATCGCCATCACCACCGGCGTGTAAACCCGCGCGAACTGGTCGACAAACCGCTGTGTCGGGGCCTTGCTGCCTTGCGCCTCCTCGACCGCATGGATGATGCGCGCCAAGGTGGAGTTGTTGGCGGCTGCGCTGACCCGGTATTCGAAGGCGCCCGCGCCGTTGATCGTGCCGGCAAACACTGGGTCCCCTTCTGCCTTGTCCACCGGCAGGCTTTCGCCGGTGATGGGTGCTTGATCCACGGTGGAGCGCCCCGTCACGATGGCGCCATCGAGTCCGATGCGCTCGCCCGGTTTGACGCGAACCCGCGTCCCGACGGAGATCGACTTGGCATCGACTTCCTGCCACGATCCGTCTGCCCGTTGAACCGTGGCCGTGTCAGGGGCCAGTTGCAGCAAGCCCTTGATGGCGTTGCGCGCCCGGTCGAGCGACTTCGCTTCGATCAACTCCGCAATCGTGAACAGCACCATGACCATGGCCGCTTCCGGCCACTGCTGCAACACCAGGGCGCCGGTAACCGCGATGCTCATCAACGCGTTGATGTTGAGATTGCCGTTGCGAATGGCCACCCATCCCTTCTTATAGGTCGTCAATCCGCAGGCTGCGACGGCCACAATGGCGAGCACGGCCGCGAGCCATGCGGGTTGGTTCAACCAGGAGACGGCTTCGGACGCGATTGCGGCCACCCCCGCCAGCGCCAGCGGCCACCAGGGTTTGCCGGGCTCTTCATTGGCCCGTGGCCGCTCCCCGGAGAGGACAATTTCGGGTTTGAATCCAAGCGTCCGTATGGCCTGCAGAACGGATTCCAGGGCATCGGGCGCATGGCTCACCGTCATCACCCGCTGCATCAGGTTGAACTCCATAGCCCCGACCGCACGCAGACCGGCCAGCTTGTCGCGGATCAAGGCCTCCTCGGTGGGGCAGTCCATCTGCATGATCCGGATCGCGGTGCGGGTGTCACCGCTCTGCGCCGATGGTGTCGATTTGCTTGTCGACACCGACATGGGGGGCGAGCAGCAAGCAGCTATTGCTGCAGCCGCGTGGTTGTGGACCTGTGCATTCGGGTGCTCGTGGTCATGGTCATGCACCGCCCCATGATCATGAGAGGGCATCTGGACGCTGTTTTCTGCTGCCGATCGATTCATGATTGCGGGTTTCCTTCAACGCCATTGGAAACGTTAAAGTCACTCCAAGGTCAAGTCGCGGCTGTGGAATAGCCCTTTATCATGCTCGACAAGGCGTCGGACAGCGCTCCCGTCGCTTCGCGGGATAAACCCGCACCTGCGTCATTTCATCCGCTGGATGTCGCTATAGGTCCCGCGGGTTCTCAGAGTCAGCTTGACGCCGGCCGCGCCACGATTGCGCCAATACCAGCCATGGTTGCCCGTAAATGCAGCGATCAACTCGCCTTCGTCCGTCGAGATCCCTCTGCCCTTGACGTAGCTAAGGGATCGGCCGCTACCGTCGCCGTGGGTGTCATAGTTCACGATGCCGCCTTCCACCATCCAGACATAGAGGGCTTTTTCCCCTTCCTTCATGCGCATTTTGATCTCGGTACCCTCGCCCGGCGCCAGCGTGAAGCTGAATTCGTCACGCCAGTTGATCGCGTCGGCAACGGTCACCGACGCTGGCGACGCGGTGTTCGGACCGGATGAGGCTGCCGACACGCTCGCCGCTAGGGCGATCGTCGAAGCCACCGGTGGCGCAGGCATGGACGCAACGGTCACGGCAGCTTTCGAATCGGCGGCAGCCTCGGCCGCAAGACGCATCTTGATCTCGCCCATTTCGGTCAGACGGAGTACACGCCCGACTCCCGTCGGGTCGATTCCATACTCGGCTGGAAGCACCACGATAGTGAGCAGAACGGCGGCCGAAATGGCCGCCACAAAAGTTGAACCGAGGAGCTTTCTTGATGAAGGCAGGTCGGAGGGTAAAGGTGTGTTGCTGTTGTACATGGTGAAATTTACGGAAATTGTTGGTCAAGCCGCGAAGTAGCCGGTCAGCTGCATGCCAACCAGTACAAAGCCCGCGCTCATCATGACGACGTTGGCGCTGTAGGCATGGCGAAGGAAGCTGGAAGTGCGCCGCCAGTAGCTCATTGCGATCAAGATGACTGCAAGGGCCAGCAGTTGCCCGATCTCGACCCCCACGTTGAAGGCCAGCAGGTTGGGCAGCAGTCCGTCGGGCGAGATCTGGAATTCGAGGATCTTGGTTGACAGGCCAAAGCCGTGGAACAGGCCGAATACCAGGGTCGCAAGCTTGGTATCGGGCTGAAAACCCAACCAACGCTGGTACGCACCGAGGTTGTCCAGAGCCTTGTAGACGACAGACAGTCCGATGACCGCATCGATCAGATAACTGTTGATCCCCACATTGAAGTAGACCCCCAGGATCATCGTGGTCGAGTGCCCCAGTGCGAACAGGCTCACGTACAGGCCGATGTGCGACAAGCGGTAGAGGAAGAAGATCACGCCGAACAGGAACAGAATGTGGTCGTAACCGGTCATCATGTGTTTGGCGCCCAGGTACATGAAGGGCAGCAGATTGACGCCTGCTATCTCCTGTATGTAGCCCTTGTCGCCCTGCGGGACACCATGGGCGAACGCATTGGTGGCACAGAGCAGCACGGCAAGCAGCAGGAAAACCGTGGCCCAAGAAAAATATCGCCGACTGGACCATAGGTTGGCCGGCAGCCATGATGAAACGAGGCTGAGCATGAATACTCCAAGAATAAGAAAAAAGAAAGCGCGGCCCAAGGCGGCGCGAAGCGGGAGTGCGCCTCAGGCCATCGGCGGCCGCTCAAGCCGGTGCGCAACCATCCCCTTCATCCTTGCTGGCGTGAATATGCGCCAGTCGGGCTGCACTGGCGCCACCGATGCCAAGGCGAGGGACGGCACTTGGGCGTTGTCGTGCGAGTGGTCGGCGCTGTGATGCGCGTGCACAAGAGGCACATCCGCCACTGCGGCATTGCCCTCCTCGTGGTGTGAACACCCATGCCCTTGCAACGATTCGTCGCCAAGCTGCGCGCTGGCAAGCGCCGCAAGCCCATGCGAGTTCACCAATCCGATCGACGAAACCAGCATGCCGGCCAGCACCACAGCCAGCACCCAGATGCGCGCA
>Ga0335396_10003064_pt1 | contig 19683 bp, 18 predicted proteins | sample FRY02_FD_205743 | JGI IMG/M metagenome (GOLD analysis project Ga0335396, IMG submission 205743) | Freshwater microbial communities from Lake Fryxell liftoff mats and glacier meltwater in Antarctica - FRY-02 (spades assembly) (version 2) | ecosystem: Environmental > Aquatic > Freshwater > Ice >... | reverse complement strand
GATGAAGTTGAGGATGTGCTATTTGGCCGCAGTCGCAAACGTCGTGTATCTCGGGGTAATATCGCAGACAAAGATTTGTATGAGGCACTGGGCCAGACAGCAGACGGACGTTATTTGATCGTTTTGTATATTTGGAAAAGACCGAGTGGGGCGCTTGTTATCAGTGCAAGAGATATGAGTGGAAAAGAGAGGCAACGGTATGGCAGAAAATAATCACAGAGACCCAATCCCAGAACAGTTTGCAAGTTATGAGGAGGCAGCCGAGTTTTGGGATACACACTCAACGTCCGATTATGAGGACTTACTGGAAGAAGTCGATATAGAGTTTGATCTGAAGGGACGCCGCTTCTTTGTGGAAGTCCAGGAAGATTTGTATTTGCGCGCTCGAATTTTGGGGAAAACGAGAGGGCTGTCAGTTGAGAAGTTGCTCCATCAACTTTTGGAATCCGAATTGTCAAAAGTGCCCGCGCTCTGATGCCCCAACTCATCCTCACTTGTGACCCCGACTTCAACGACCTGGCCCTGGACGAATTCCGCCGCGACAGCATCTACGGCGCGCCTGTGGCCGAACTGGCCCCCGGCGTCTGGCTGGCCGAATGTGACGATGGCTTTTGGGGGCTGGCTGAAAGCTGGCAGGCCAAGCCGCCCATTTTTGTGCGCCACCTCTGCCCTGTCGATTCGATTTTCCCACTGACCGGTGCGGGGGAGGACGTCCCTGCGCTGGCCGAACTGACCCAAGCCGATTTTGCTGGCGCGCTGGACGCGAACTTACCCTACTCCGTGCAGACCCGTGTCCTGGATGGCGAACTCCCCTACAAGCCCTTCGACCTGAACATTGCCCTCTCCGGCGCGCTTACCAAAGCCACCGGCGCTGTGGTGGATGTGCGCGCTCCGCTTCAGGTGCTCTCTGTCATCTGCGCCCGTCTCACTGGCGACGATGCAGCACGTTTCGTTTTTGGCGCGGACGACGGAAAACGCACTACGCAATACGCTTTCATCGGCCTATCCACCACCGATCTTAATCTCTCGGACTGGGCTGGGGGCGTGCGTCGCTTTGCCCGGGAGAAAGGGCAGATCAGCCGGGCCGAATTCAAGTTGCTGGAAGCACTGGAAGTCTTCCGCATTGACCTGCCGCCCCGGGGTGTTGCGTTGGATTTGGGCGCGGCTCCCGGTGGCTGGACACGGGTTTTGCGCCAGAAAGAGCAGTTTGTCAGCGCAGTGGACCCGGCAGAATTGGACCCGCGTCTGGCCGAAGACAAGGCGGTGCGCCACAAACGGGTCACAGCGGAGGAATATCTGGCCGACGAGCCGGACGAGTTCGATCTGATTGTCAACGATATGCGTATGGATGCCAGAGACTCGGCCCGGCTGATGGTGGCCTATGCCGGGCAACTCTACCGCCACGGCATTGCATTGATGACCTTTAAACTGCCCGCAACGGACCGGCAGAAGATCGTCGAGCACGCCTTTAGCATTTTACGCCCGCGCTACGAGATATTGGGCGCACGACAGCTTTTCCACAACCGCAGCGAGATTACTGTCTTTTTGGGGAAGAAGGGATGAGGGGCTGACAGGAAGAGAGGGGTGTGCCCACACAAAAAGGTGAGGGGTGAAACGTGAGATCATTTGAACGATCTCACGTTTCACCCCTTACGTTTCACCCCTTACGTTTCACCCCTCACCTTTTTACGGCGAATGCCTGATTGCAGAGTTGCCACGCGACGCACCACGCATCACCCAGTCGGCAGGACGTACAAATACCAATACTCCCCCCGCGGATAGACATCCTTCACCCGGTTGTCCCAGACAAAATCCGCGCTGGCTGTCATATCGCGCAGACGGCGGTCGATGGCGGCTGTTTCGGTCTGGATGTCGGCGGGTGTATTCTCGCCCAGCACTTTGACCATTTCCGCAATGCGCTGGCGATTGCGAATCTCAAAGGGGTACTGCACCCGACACTGGCGTGGGTCCTCGTCGCAGTCGTCCAGATACCAGCCCAGGCTGTTAAGCCGCGCCCGGCACTCTCGCTCGATCAGTCCGGTATAATGGCTCTGCATCGCTTGGGTGGTGGCATCCATCCGCCGCCGGATCGGGACCAGTTCGTCTCGCTGGGCAGGGGTGAGCAGCCTGGCTTGTCCGTCCAGTTTGTGCAGCCGCGCCAAGAGGTCGCCGCAGCTACTCTGGATCCGCTCCTCGCCCTGGGAAGTGCTGACAACCAGTGTGTGGTAGACATCATTGCCCATTAGGTAATCTTGCAGTTCATTTGCCATCTCACGCACAACGGCCATATCTTCAGCCGGTGTCGCGGCTACGGTTGTGCTCAGTCGGGTACTCATCGATTCTTTACCTTTCGCGTAAGAATAGTCAACGGTAGCGCCAATTGTCCCCTCGTCGTGCAGGCACTGTCAGGCGGGCCAGGAGCGTGCCAACGGCAAAACCGCCCACATGCGCCCAGACAGCCACGCCGCCGACGTCTGCGCTCTGCCCCACAGACAAGATTCCCTGGGATAGTTGGAGGACCCGAAAAGGGATCAGGCCGAAGGTCAGAACCGCCTGGCCGTAATTCAACAGACCGCTGTAATTCAACAGACGGCTGTAATTCAACAGACCAAAGACAGCCGTCAGAACGTAAACCCGATATTGAGGGCGAGGAGTCCATAGGTCACTCAGCCCAATGGGGCGTCAGCTTCCTTAGCTTCCTTTCACACGAACCTTTCTTTTCTTATTTAGCGTGCGGGTTCCACATTCGTCAACAGGCCAAACGTATTAATTTCCAGGGTCCAGCGGCTGCCGTCGACAAAAAGAGCGGCTTGGGCAGGATCGTTCACCTCATACTCATACGTGGCCCCGTCGGTCTCGAAAACCACGCTGTACTGCTCGTTGCGTTTGCCGGGGCGCTGCTTGTTGGTCAGCGCAAGAGCCGGCCACGATCCGGCTGCCAGGCCCTCCCCTGTCGATACCAGTGTGTCCACCGATTTCCACTCGTCCACCGTATATTGGCACTTGTCCGCGTAGATTTGATATTGGCAGTCCTGCACCACCTGCCCAAAGCCAGTGCCCTGGTCGACCGTATAAGGCGTGCCGCAGACTTCCACCGCGTTAGGCGCGGGTTCGTCCTGAGTACGCACCATTTCGCTGCGACATTGGCCCACAGGCACACCCGCGGGTATCTCCGTCAGCCAGGCCTCCCGGCGCACGGGGACGAGCGCTTCTACGGCTATAGTGCGCTGCCAGGTTACGTCCTGCACAACGCCGACGGTTGCGGTTGTGCGAGTCGCCAGATAGATGAAAAGCAGAACCGCCACAACAATGCCAATGCCGATGACGATCATTGTACGGCTGCAACCGGGGGCTGCTTTTTGGGGTTTGGCTGCCTTTTCCTCCAACTGGGGGCCGGGAACCAGACCTGCGCCACATTTGGTACAGCGCCGGGCGTCGCCGGGATTTTGTGTGCCACAGGCGGGGCAAGCGATGGGTTCAATTGGTGTATCCCCATAGGCCCCGACCACACGGCCCGCTTCGCGCTGGGCTCCACCGGATAAGGAACCGCCGCAGTTGCGACAATTCTCCGCATCGGCCCGGTTGCGTGCGCCGCAGTAGGGGCAGTGGATGTCCGGGGCGCGGCTGGCGTCGGCAATCGTCTCTGCGTCGGTGATGATCGCCCGATCCACCGGCTGGACAAATGCCACATCGGCGGGCTGGGGTTTGCCACAGCTTCTACATTTTTTCTCCGGGCCAGGGCTGCGGTTGCCGCAATTGGGGCAAACCCACTCCAATTCCACCAAACCCAATCGTTTCTGGCTCATACACAGATGCTTTCCTTATAAAAGACGGAACGCAGATGCCACTGATCTGAATCGATCTGCGCTGATTTTCTGGCTTGATTTTATCCCATCGGCCGCGCCTCTGTCAAGCAACCGGGCGTCATCTCCCTCGCTACCCCTCGCTCGGTCAGTCCGCTGCCATCGCGCGGGGACGTCGCGCCCGCCATCTGCGCTGTAAAAGGGGTGTCCCGGTAACAACCAGCACACCGCCCAGCACAACTGCGCCGCCTACCAATTGGCGTGGGTTGGGGAAGACGTCAAAGAGCAGGAATGACCAGAGAATCGCCGCCACCGGACCGGCGGTGAGCACAATCGAAAAAATGCTCATATCCAGACGGCGCAGGGCGATATAGTAGAGGGTGCGGCTGATCACCACATCCACAGTGCCGGCCAGCGTCAGCAATCCCCAGGCCAATGGGGTGGCGGGCAGCGCCAATTGTCCCTCTATCCCGGCGATAGCAAAGAGAACCGCGCTGGTAAAAAGCAGCCGATAGAAGAAGAAATTGAGCAGGTCCATACCACCCCCGTACCGTTTGGTCAGGGCTGTGTGGGTGGAGTAGAGGAGTGTGGAGAAGACGATTAGGAGGCTGCCCATGCGCAGGTAGTTGCCGGGCTGGAAGGTGACGATGACCAGCCCTACGAGGGCAATGGCCGCGCCCACGGCCTGGGGCGGGGAGAGCCGATCACCCAGCCAGAAGATGCCGAAGACCAGCCCAAAGACAATCGAAGTTTTGCCCAGAATCGAGGCTGTGCCGGGGTCGATCAGCGCCACTGCCGAGTAACTGATCGCTGTGCTGACACCGATGCAGAAACCGATGGCGAGGAAAAAGCGCCAATGGCGGGTAAGGGTTGCAATACCCAATCGCCCGGTGACAACCCCAAAGATGCCCACCTCGACAGTGCCAATCGCCATCACAAAAAGGGCCGAGAGAAAGGGATTGGCGTGGGGCAGCATCAGGCGGGCAAAGACAAAATGTAGACTGTCAACGAGCAGAAGAGCGACAAGCAGAGCCGTGCCCTGGGTAGAAATGGGTTCCGTCGATGGGGTGCTTCGTGTAGTCAAAATAAATCCTATCCATACCTATCGTATAACTTTGGGCCGTCTGCTGTAGAGTAAACGGAATTGATCGTAACTGCTCAGCCATTTCTCGCTGATTAACCACGGAACAGACAGAAGAGACTGAAAAAGCGAAGAACTTCCGTCTATTCAGTGTTTTCAGTGTTTTCAGTGGTTCGATTCTGACGTGGGCTGAGCAGTTACCAAAATCATTGCAATCTGCGCCCCCCCACTTCTTATCTCTCCCGCAGCCGGGTCTTGACTGATATTTCCGAATGCAGCGTGCGGTGAACGGGGCACTTGTCCGCAATCTCCAACAGCCGTGCCCGCTGCTCGTCGTCCAGATCGCCGATCAATTCCACCTCGCGCTCGATGCGGTCGATTTTGCCGCTGGGACTTTCGCACTCCTCGCAGTCGTCAGCGTGGATTTTGCTGTGGTCCAAATGCACGGCAATCGCCTCCACCGGCCAGCCCTTGCGATCGGCGTACATTCTGAGCGTTATGGACGTGCAAGCCCCCAGCCCGGCCAGGAGCAGGTCGTAGGGCGTCGGACCGGTGTCTGTGCCACCCGCGGTCACCGGCTCGTCTGCCAAAAGGCTGTGCCCGTTGGCAAGAATCTCCGTGCGGTAATGTTCCCGGTCGGTGCGCACCACCACTTGGGCGTCGGTAGAAAGGGCCGGCTTTTCGGGGTCCGCCAGCAGGCTGCCCACATATTTGCGCGCCCAGGCCGCGGCCACCGTCCCCACATAAAGCGAATCTTCTTCGTTGCTGAGCAGATGATCCGCATTGTCCAGCGAGAGAAAGCTCTTGGGGTGGCGGGCCGCCTGAAAGATGGCCGCCGCGTTGTCCACGCTGACTGTATTGTCTTTGGGCGCATGGCAGACGAGCAGGGGCTTGCGCAGGTTACGGATCGTCGTCTCCATTTTCGTCGCGTCCAGGTCATCCAGAAACTGCTGCTTGACGGTAAATGTGCGCCCGCCCAGGGTTATCTGTGCCTGACCCTTTGCTGCGATTTCGGACTGCGCGCCTTCGAGCAAATGGGCTACGTGAACGGGATCCGCAGGTGCATTGATCGTTACCACCGCCTTGACGCTCTCGATCTCTCCCGCTGCTTGCAGAACCGCCGCGCCGCCCAGCGAGTGGCCGATGAGAATGGCGGGTGCGTCGTATTCCTCGCCCATAAACCGCGCCGCGGCCACCAGATCGGCCACATTCGACGAGAAATTTGTATCGGCGAAATCACCCTCGCTCTCGCCCAGCCCGGTAAAATCAAAGCGCAATACGCCGATCCGCTGTCCGGTCAGCGCCCGGCTGATGTTGCCCGCGGCGCGCAGGTTTTTGCCACAGGTGAAGCAGTGGGCAAAGAGCGCATAGGCAATCGGTTTGCCGTCCACGGGCAGGTCCAGCCGGGCGGCCAATCTGTCGCCATTTGCGCCGGGAAAGGTAGTCTTTTCGCTTGGCATCGTTATTTTTCCTTTTGGAATGAGCGGCGGCAGGTGATACGTCCTTTTTCCTTCTCTTTTTGCCTTTGTTTTTTCTCTTCACTCTTTGCGCAGCAGATACCAGCGACAGGGCCGTCGATCCGGTCGAGCGCGCACAATCTCCACAATGGAGAGCGCGGGCGTGAAGAGATCGACGATTTCGGTTTCGCCCAAGCCGCGGGGGTCGGTAGCGTCTGCTTCTTCGGGAACCAAATCGAAAGCGTAGAGGTGAAAATATCCACCGGGTGCGAGATTGTCGATAATCTCATTCGCATAGTCACGACGAGCAGACGCGGGGATGGCATGAAAACAGCCGATGTCCAGCATATAGACGGCGTTGACGCCGGTAAAGGGCAGGCGGCTCACATCTGCCTGGGCGAAATGCAGGCGGTGTTGGACAGGCGCGGGCAGCGTTTCCCGGCGCTGTTGGGCCAGGAGGAGGGCAGAGAGGGAGAGATCAGCGCCGATGGCGGTGAGTCCCAGCCCGGCCAGATAGGCGGCGTTTGTGCCTGTGCCGCAGCCAATATCCACCGCGACACCTGACCGGTGGGCGGCGTTCGTTGACGTGACGGGCATCTGATCTCTGCCCGCCCACCCGTCAGGTGTCGCAAGTCTGCGCTGCCAGAACGCCACCACTTCTGGCGGGGTAACGCCCGTGTCCCAGGGGCGGGGGCCGGTCCGATACCGTTCCTCCCAGCGGGCGCGGCGGTCGTTGTTGTTTATCAATAGAATACCTGTAGAATCCGTAGGTGCGGTTTCTAACCGCACAATCAGGGAATAGCCAACGACGTGCGGTTGCAAACCGCACCTACAAAACGCTATCCGCATCAGCGCAAATCAATCCAAATCATGAAAATCTGCGTCCGCCTCTGCGTCCGTTTCTTCCCCAGCAATCGCCCTGGCTTCCTCAAAGCTCTCGAAGTCGTCGGTGATAAAGTCGATGATCCGCTCGGCCAGCACCACCGGCGATTCGAGCATCGGGCTGTGGCCGACGCCGCGCAGTACCTCCAGATTGGCCGCGCCGGGGATGGCAATCAGCATCCGCGTTGTGCTGTCCCGATCCACCAGCGTATCCTTCTCGCCCCACAGCAGCAGCGTGGGCAGAGAGAGATAGCGGGCCTCCTCGAAGCGGTTCCAGTGGCCCAGGGCGCGGGCCACGGCGGTAAAAGCGGCGGGGGCCATCCCGGCTGCATCATCCACCAGCGTCTCGAAGAAGGCGTTGAATTCCTCAGCGTTCATTGTGGGCGGTGGTGTGGACGGCATCAGGCTGGCAAGTGCCTGGCCGAGCAGAGCGCGATCCTCGCGCATCTGCTCCAAAAGCTGATAGCCTTCCAGCGGTGTAAAGACCCCTTCGATGGGCGCGCTGTCCACCAGTATCAGGCTGCGGGCGCGGCCTGGATAGGTGAGGGCGAATTCCACGGCGATGGCGCCGCCGCTGGAATGGCCGACCAAATCGAAATCGTCCAGCCCCAGCGCCTCCGCAAAGGCGGCCACATCCGCGGCCTGCTCGTGAATTTCGTAGCCGTCGTCGCTCCGATCGCTGCCGCCGCAGCCGCGCAGATCGGGCGCAATGGCATAGATTTCGTCGGGAAGAATGGCGAAAAAGGGTTCCCACCAGCGGCTGCTGGCGAAGCTGCCGTGCAGAAGTAGCATCGGCAGCCCGTCGGCGTCGCCGTGGGTGCGGTAGTGGTTTACGGTTAGGCGGGGGGTTGTGAGAGTGGGCATTGGGTTTGCCGGCGGTGTCTTGAGCGTGTCGAGTGTCCGGGTCAGGTAGCGAATTGGCTTGTCATTTTGTCACCCCTTCATCCGGTCATCTTCTCTTCATCTCCCGGTTGGCCTCTTCTTCTTCGGGGAGAAAAATGAGCAGGAGCACGCCGGCGGCGGCTTCCGGTTGGGGGCCATCCACCCGGCCCACTTCCTCTTCGGCCAGGATCAGCCCGCCCTGAATGACGACGCCATCAGGCTCCAGCCAACCCAATTCGCCCCCTTCGAAGAGGCCGTGGCTGCGGATTGTGCCGTCGGCGGTGACTGTGCCCACCTCTTTTTCGTCGTGGCGGGTGTTGCGCCAGATGCGGTGCAGGCCATCCCGCAACACGACCCGCCCAATGGGAGTCCCCTCGTCCCAGCGCAGGCGGTTGATGACGCCCGCAGCGTCGATAAAGCCGATCTTTTCTTCGCCGCTACTGCGCTGGCGGTAAATGTCTGTGCGTTCAGTGTTTATTGTCATAGGGCTATTTTACCACAGATAGAAAAGTGAAGCGTGAAACGTGATATCACTGGACTACTTTCACGTTTCACGCTTCACTTTTCTATGTCGATTCTATTTCGATTTGACGAAAATATGAACGACAACGCTTACCGGTTATGCGTTATCAGTCCCATAAATTCTGCACGGGTGGCCGCGTTTTCTTTGAATGTGCCGCGCATGGCGCTGGAAATCGTGAAGCTATTCTGCTTCTGCACGCCCCGCATCATCATGCAGAAGTGGCTGGCTTCGGTGACGACAGCCACGCCCGCTGGTTGCAGAATCTCTGTCAGCGCGTCGGCCACCTGACCGGTCAGCCGCTCCTGCACCTGCAAGCGCCGGGCAAAGACATCCACAATGCGGGCGATTTTGCTCAACCCGATGATTTTGCCATTGGGAATATAGCCGATGTGGGCCTTGCCAAAGAAGGGGAGCATGTGGTGCTCACACTGGGAGTAGAATTCAATATCCCGCACGATGACCATCTCCTGGTTTTCGGCCTCAAAGAGCGCGCCATTGACCACTTCCGCCAGGGAATCGGTGTAACCGCTGGTCAGGAAGTCCATCGCTTTGGCAACGCGCAGAGGCGTGCGCTTCAGCCCGTCCCGCGTTGGGTCTTCCCCCAGGCGGCGCAACATCTGCTCCACCAGTGACTCAAATTCTGGGTCGTAGGACTCTTCGGGCGAGATGGCGTAAGGGTTCTCTGCGACTTTCGCCTCTTCGATCAGGCGCATATCTGCCAGCCCATTGCTTTTTGCGCCGTTGCTTTTTGTGCCGTTGCTTTTTGTGCCGTTGCTTTTTGTGCCGTTGCTTTTTGTGCCATTGCTTTTTGTGCTATTGCTTTTTGTGCTATTGCTTTTTGTGCCATTGACGCCGTTGCTGCGATGGGTGTTGATCGTTGTAATCGGTGTTGCCAAAGCCATTTTGTCTCTCCAATTCGGATAGTTGCGTGTAGCCACGCCGTGAATGGGAAGCCGCTGTCGTTTTGCTAAAGCGGCTCTGGGATAGGGCGGAGTGCGATTCGATCCACTCCTGCGCTGATTTGTTGCATTGTTTGCCCGGTGATGGGATGTACCCAGTCGGGGGCGATTTCGGCACAGGGAACTGCTATGTGTGCGAAGCGCAGCAGGTCCGGGTCGGGGATGGCACCGCCTTCCACATCGCCTATGAAATTGTCGTACAGAATAATGTCCAGGTCGATGGGCCGGGGCGCGTATTTGTCCGCGCTGCGTACACGGCCCATCGTTTTTTCAATCTCCCGCAATTGTTGGCGTAGCATCGCCGGGCTGCATTGGGTTTCCACCAGCACTGCACTGTTGGAAAAGCGGGGCTGGGGTCCGTTTTCGCCCACAGCCGCCGATTCGTACTGCTGACTGGCGGCGATCAAATAGAGATCGGAGTGGGCTGCCAGTCGCTCGATCGCGGCTGGGATATTGCGTTCCCGGTCGATGTTGCTGCCCAATAAAATGAGTGCCCAGCGGCTTTCGCTTTCCATTGTCAACCGTTTCCTATTAATTCGTCCCGGGTGCGGTAAATGGTGATACCCACCGATCGGGCAAAGCGCAGAGCTGTGGGTTTTTCCACGCTCACTTCCACCGCCTGGACGCGCTCGTCGTTCTGCACAGCAATCTGGGCGATCTCCGTCACCAAGCGTTCCACCAGCATCGGCGCGCCGTTTTCCACGTGGGCCAGAATCGCTTTGGTGATCGTTTTGTAGTTGACCGCGTCCTCAATCGCATCGCTGGCCGCGGCGCTGCGTGTGTCGGCCCACATTGTCACATTGACAAGAATATCCTGCCGGTTCTTGCGCTCGTCTGGGTTGATGCCCAAAATGCCCCGAATCAGCAGGTCTTTGATTTGGATTTTGTCGAGCCGTTTCTCTTCCAAAACGCTCTCCCTTTCTATCTGAATGGTTCCCGCCTCATCTATGCCCAGTCATTGTACAGGTAAGTTCTGGTATTGTCAAGTTTTTTGCCAGATAAAATTGTACAATATATGCACAAATCAAGATCGCAGGCGTATGGAACTCTGGTACAGCGATACGTTGGCGATTCTGGCGACGGATTGTGCGGGTGAGTATAGGCGAAATACAAAGGGGGATATGTCAGCATTGATACAGCGCAGGGCAAGAAACCCGCCCCACGTAACTCAACGTATGACAAGACCTGCTGCAAACAACAGGGAAAAGACCAGGCTGAGGCGGGCTGTGCCTGCCAGCGTTGCATTCAACGAAGGCCCATCGACCTTTTGCAGCACATCGCCCAGCAATTTCCGGGCAATGGGTAGGGTCAGCCAGGGCAGCAGTACGAGAAGCGCATAGTCATAGGCCAGCCACAGAAGTATGGGCGTCAGGTAGGCAGCGACGACCAGAATCGCGTACTCCCGGCGTGTCCCGGCCCGGCCTAACATTACCGCCAGCGTCCGTTTGCCCGCCTTGGCGTCGGTCTCGATGTCCCGCAGATTGTTCACCACCAGAATGGCGGTGATGAGCAGGCCGGGGGGTATCGCCGCTACAACGACCGGCCAGGTGAGCGTCAATGCCTGCACAAAGTACGTGCCGCAGACGGCCACTAATCCAAAGAAGATAAAGACGAAAATGTCACCCAAGCCGTAATAGCCAAAGGGAAACGGCCCGCCGGTGTAGAGAAGGGCGGCCAGAATGGAGGCCACGCCCACGGCCAGAATCGGCCAGCCGCCTACCTGAATCAGATAGAGTCCGTCCAGTGCGGCCAAGCCGAAGACCACAACCATTCCCCAGCGCAGTTGGCCGGGGCTGATCAGTCCGCTGGCTGTCACCCGCGTTGGGCCGAGACGTTCGGCGGTGTCGGCTCCTTTGAAGAAGTCAAAGTAGTCGTTGGCAAAGTTCGAGCCGATCTGCAATAGCAGCGCCCCCAGCAAGGCAGCCAGCGCGGGCAGGAGGGCAAAGGCGGCGTCGTGGAAGGCCAGGGCTGTCCCCACTAATACCGGGGCCAGGGCCGCGGGCAGTGTCTTGGGCCGGGCGGCCATCAGCCAGACGCGGGCGGGTGAAATGGCAGAATGTGAAGCGGTCACGGTCATTTCCATTCGATTCCATTCGATGGGCGGGTGAATTGATTCCGCCAGTATAGCCGCCCTGTCAAGCCCCGGTCAACTTTGTGTGGTGGCTTCCTGCGCTGGTTTCAAGCGGCGTGCGATAGCCAGCCCCAGCCAGAAGATACCCGCCAGGGCAAAGACGGCGATGTAATCGATGGCCGGGATGCGGATGATTTCGTTCAACTGTGCCCAGCCCCGCTCGCTGTAGACCCAGAGCACACTGGCGACAAAGACGGCCAACAGACCAAAACGGGCGCGTATGGAAAGTCCAATGCCGTGCATTTGAGTAATAATAAACAGTCCCGCGAAACCAAAGGCGAACATCGGCCAGATGCCGTTGCCCTGCATCACAGCCACCAGCGTGCCGTGGATCAGCACCGTAAACTCCTGCACAAGCGTCCACCAGCGGTTGGTGTGGATGCGGGTGAAGAAGAGGCTGCCCTGAAGCAGGAGCAGGAACATATAAAAGAAGCCGATCAGATGGCCGCTGGTGGCGATGGTCGGGTGATACCAAAAAGTGTAGACGGTGGCCCAGGCGAAATAGTAGCCGTGATAGGTGCGGGCAAAGCGCACCACCTCTTTGGAGAAGGGGGCCGGCTTGCCAAAGAAAAGTCCACGCCGCTGGTTTTCCATCACTAGCACCCAGACCAGCAGAATGATTACCGACACCTGGGAACTCCAGATGGAGACGTCCTGGGCCAGCCCGTCGTACCAGACGTGGGTCTGTATCAGATGCAGGAAAATGAAGAAGGCATTGGCTGCCAGCGCCAGTATATTGACCCGATGCAGACCGGTCGTGTATTTTGTCTTGTTCTTTTGCGCGTAGTAAATCAGCCCCCAAAGGGTCAACTGATGGGCCAGATAGAAACCCCAGGCCGTGGCCCGGCTCCAGAAAGTGGGTTCGGGCAACTTCCACAAATACCAACTGGCGCCAGCATCGGGTAGTAGGCGAATGGCGTCCAGTCGCCCGCCGATCAGCCAGATCAGGCCGGTAAAGAGGACGCTGAAGAGGATGCCACCCCAGAGGGCCAGCACATCCTTGCGCGGCAATTTGTTGTTGGTTTGGGTCGTCTGCAATTCGGACCCACTGATTGTCTTGACACTCATAGTGCTTGCTCCCCAAAAGAGAAAATTGATAAGGCGATTCCAAGAAAATAAGTATCCAGAAGTCCCCGGCACTTCACGAACTTCGCTGCCTGAATTACAGAATACAGACTCGCTTGGACAGAAAGTGCCGGGGACTTTTGCCGTATACTTTATTATTTGAATTAGCCTAAGTAAAGTCGGGAAAACTCTGAAACAGAGATGGTGGGATTGCTGGATTTGCTCTGCGTAATCAGCGTTTTCTGCGTTAATCAGCGTCCAAAAATTTCTTGGAATTGCTCGAAAGAATTGACGAATTGAAAAATTTACGTGGCTCTGGCCGCGGCCAAAGCCGTTTTGTAGACATCCAGCAGACGCTCCCGTGCAAAGGAATGATCGACAATCGGCGCCGGATAGTCGGTGCCGATACGACAGCCCAGATGCGTCTGCTCGGGCAGTGAGAGTTCCCAGGGCGCGTGGATGGCGGCATTGGGCAGCACTGCCACTTCGGGAACCCAGCGCCGGATGTATGCGCCGTCGGGATCAAATTTGCGGCTCTGCAAAATGGGATTGAAGACCCGGAAGTAGGGGGCCGCATCCGTTCCTGTGCCTGCCGCCCACTGCCAGCCGCCGTTGTTGGCCGCGGGGTCGCCGTCGAGCAGGTGTTGCATAAAGAAACGTTCTCCCCAGCGCCAGTCGATCAACAAATCCTTGACCAGAAAGGAAGCCACCACCATTCGCGCCCGGTTGTGCATCCAGCCGGTAGCGGTCAACTGGCGCATGGCCGCATCCACAAAAGGATAGCCGGTGCGTCCCTCGCACCAGGCCCGGAACTCGTCCTCGTCGTTGCGCCAGGCGATCTCCGCGTACTCCGGGCGGAAACTGGCACGTCGTGCGCCAGGGAAGTGGTGCAAAATGTTCACGTAAAATTCCCGCCAAATCAGTTCGGAACGCCAGGTTTCCACCCCTTTGCGATCTTCTGCACTTTGCGCCACTCTCTCGGCCCGGTCAGCCGCGGCAAAGGCTTGGCGGGCGGAGAGCATCCCAAAGCGGAGATAGGGCGAGAGTTGGGATGTGCCGTTCAGATCGGGCCGATTCCTGGCATTCGCATAGTCAAAAATAGACGCACTGTACTCTTCACTGAAATCTCTCAGACGGCGGTCGGCCTCTTCTTCGCCGGGGAGGAAAGCAGCCGACGATGTGAAGTCGGGCAATTCCTCGCTGGCGATTGTTTCTGGTGTGGCAATGCGTTCCGGTGCTGACTGGAACGCATTGCCATTCGGCTGGGACTGACTGAGCCAACGCTTCTTGAACGGCGTGAAAACCGTATAGGGTGTGCCGTCGTCTTTGCGTACAGCACCCACGGGAAGGGCGGTCACACCATCCACAGTTTGCAGTGGCAGAAGTGCAGCGATACGAGCATCCCGCTGGATGGCGTAGGGCGAGTGATCAGCCTCGGCGAAGATGGCGGTTGCGCCGTTCTCCGCCACAATCTGCGCCAGAACATCTGCCGGATTGCCTGTGCGCACAATCAAACGGCTACCCCGCGCCACTAAATTTTCGTGTAGCGAAAGTAAGCCCCCAGTCAAAAAATCTAACCGCTTACGACCTGCATACGCCGACGACAAGAGTGACGGGTCAAAGATGAAGAGGGGGATCACCTGCGCAGCGTGACCCAACGCTGCGTCTAACGCCCGATTGTCGGATAGACGTAAATCCCGGCGAATCCACCAGATGGCTGGCATCTCTGCTACTTCTTTTTCTGCAAAATGTCACGGGTGGCCGCAGTCGCTTCGGGATAGGAAAAGCCGAAGCCCGCCTGTTCCAACGCCTTGGGCACAGCCCGCTGACCGTCGAGCAGTACAGTGGACATTTCGCCAAAGATGATTTTGAAGACGAAAGCAGGCACGGGCAGCAGCGCCGGTCGCCCCATCGCCTTGCCCAGCTTTTGCACAAATTCGCTGTTGGTGGGCGGGTTGGGCGCGGTCAGGTTATACGGTCCGCTGGCCTGCTCGTTCTCCATCAGAAAACGGATGGCCCGCACCTGATCGTCGATGTGAATCCAGGGAAAGTATTGGCGTCCGTTGCCGATGGCTCCACCCGCAAAGAAGTGAAAGGGCAGGAGCAGTTTGGGGAACGCGCCCCCTTTGGTGCTCAGCACAATCCCCGTGCGGATGACGACCCGGCGCACGCCCATCCGCTCCACCTCCGCGCTGGAACCCTCCCAATCGAAGCAGACCCGGCCCAGGAAGTCGTTGCCCGGTGCGCTGCCTTCGGGCAGGGGCGTCTCGTCGCCCACGCCGTAGTAGCCCACCGCCGAGGATTGGATAACCACTTTTGGCTTCACTTTGGCCTGGCGCACAGCCTCTACCACCGCTTTGCCCGCGTTCACCCGGCTCTGCAGGATGCGCTGCTTGCGCTCATCGCTCCAGCGCCCGTCGGCGATGCCCTCCCCCGCCAGGTTGACAATCGCGTCCGCGCCGTCGGCCAGGTGACCCCAGCCCTCGGCAGTCTTGCCGTCCCACTGCACGGCTGTCACACCCGCGGGCAGGCTGGCCTGGTGTTTCTGGGGCGCGCGGCTGAGGACGGTGACGGTGTGGCCGTCCGCCACGAGGCTGTCGATGAGGGCGCGGCCGATGAGGCCGGTGCCGCCGGTGATGAGGGTGTGCATAAGCGCTTATCTCCTTGTAATTTATTGTTCAGGGCGGCTAGTATCAATGTCTTGTCCAACCTATTATGGTGATAATAGCCTGTAAGTAATCAATTGTCAATTTTTTGTACAGGTAATGTGAACAATAGGATCAACGACGATTGAGTAGAATCCGCTTAAGAAAGAGGGGCTGTTCCCAGCGGCTTAGACAGCGATCTCTTGCAGAAATATGTCAAAGGGCGTCTCCGCGCTCGCACACGCCCATTGTTCTGGAGAAATGTGTGTCCGCGTGCTGACACACGCCCTTTATTCTGGAACAATGGGTGTCCCCGCGCTCGCACACGCCCTTTATTTTGGGGAAGAGGGCGTCCACGCGCTCGCACACGCCCATTATTTTGGGGAAAAGGGCGTCCACGCGCTCGTATACGCCCATTGTTCTGGAGAAATGTGTGTCCGCGTGCTGACACACACCCTTTGTTCTGAAAAAAGCGTTAGCGACAACTGCCTTCGTACTGGTTGGGCGTGCGATTGTCCTGCAATTTTCGGGCGCGTATCGGTTGCAAGTCATTCGCAAGGGTGTTACAATGGCTTCCGCAGGCCACAAACCACTACAATTCCCCACACGGGACTGTCGCATTGTGGCAGTCCTTTCGATTAGGTATCTCTCCATCATTCATCGGACAGCGCGGAGAAGCTGGTGATGCTCAGGTCGATCTGAACCCCATTAGAGCGCTTGTCGGTGCGGTTTCTAACCGAAAAGACAGGAAATATCCAGCAATGTGCAGTTTCTAACTGCACCTACGGTATTATCCGACAGATTGTATAGTGTTCAACAAATCGCATACCCCAGGAACCCCATGACCGACCAATTCTTCGAACACCCAATCCTCAATGCCCCCTACACGTACCCGGCCCGGCACTGGGAGCTGGACGCGGACGGCCAGCCCACCAACCAGATTCTGGACTTTCGGCGCACGGCCAAGTTTGTGACGCCTGTACCCAAGCCCAAAAAGCGCCGCAAGTCGGTGGACCAGAAGCAAGAGCAGTTGGGGCTGTTACTGAATGAAGGGGCAGGTATCTCCACGGAGGAACAGCAGTACGACGTCACCGGCAATATCAACGCCATCCGCGCCCAGGTGGACCGCTGGCGGCAGATTCCTGACCCTGGCAAGTGGGGCGTGACGCCGGAGACCCAACGCCTGTTGCAACACTGGCGCAGCTATCCCTTCCAGAGCATACGCCCTTTCTTCTGTCAGGTGGAGGCGGTGGAGACAGCCATCTGGCTGGCAGAGGTGGCTCCTTCCCTGGGCGTACGCGGGCGGGAGTTTCTTGATTTGGTCCAGGGGGCCAGCGAACAGGCCAACCCGGAACTGCAACGAATTGCGCTGAAGCTGGCGACGGGCGCAGGCAAGACGACAGTCATGGCTATGCTGATTGCCTGGCAGACGATCAACGCGGTGCGCCACCCCCAGAGCCGCCGCTATACCCGGGGCTTTCTGATTGTGACGCCAGGCATTACCATCAAAGACCGCTTGCAGGTGCTGCAACCCAACGACCCCTACAGTTATTACAAGAGCCGGGAACTGGTGCCCAGCGATATGCTGGACGACCTCAACCGGGCCAAGATTGTTATCACCAACTACCACGCCTTCAAACTGCGGGAACGGATGAGCCTCTCCAAAGGGGGACGTGACCTGTTGCAGGGGCGGGGGCCGGAGTTGCAGACGTTGGAGAGCGAAGGCCAGATGATCCAGCGGGTGATGCCCGACCTGATGGGGATGAAAAATGTGCTGGTACTCAACGACGAGGCCCACCACTGCTACCGGGAGAAGCCGGACAACGAGGATGTGGACGATCTGAAGGGGGACGAGAAGAAAGAGGCACAGAAGGCCAACGAGGCCGCCCGCCTCTGGATTTCCGGGCTGGAGGTGGTCAAGCGCAAGCTGGGCGTGCAAAAGGTCTACGACCTCTCGGCCACACCCTTTTTCCTGCGCGGTTCCGGCTATGCCGAGGGCACGCTCTTTCCGTGGACGGTGAGCGATTTCTCCCTGATGGACGCCATCGAGTGCGGGATTGTCAAGCTGCCCCGCGTGCCCGTGGCCGACAACATTCCTGGCGGGGATATGCCCAAGTTCCGCAACCTGTGGGAGAGCATCGGCAAGAAGATGCCCAAGAAGGGGCGGGGCAAGGCCAAGACACTGGACCCGCTCAGTCTGCCCACGGAATTGCAGACCGCGCTGGACGCGCTCTACGGCCACTACTCGAAGATTTTCGACCTGTGGCAGAAGGCCGGGATTGGCGTGCCACCGGTCTTTATTGTGGTCTGCAACAATACCTCCACCTCCAAGCTGGTCCACGACTACATCTCCGGTTTCTATCGCCTGGGGACGGATGGCAAGACGGAGGTCTACAACGCGGGACGGCTGCCCCTCTTCCGCAACTACGACGACGCCGGCAACCGGCTGGCCCGGCCCAACACACTGCTCATTGACAGCGAACAGTTGGAATCGGGGGATGCCCTGGACACGGACTTTCGGGAGATGGCGGCGGACGAGATCGAGCGCTTTCGCCGGGAAATAGTAGAGCGCAGCGGCAACCAGATGGACGGCCAGAACATCAGTGACCAGGAGCTTCTGCGCGAGGTGATGAACACCGTAGGCAAGGAGGGACGCCTGGGCGGTGGCGTGCGCTGTGTGGTTTCGGTCTCGATGCTGACCGAAGGCTGGGACGCCAACACCGTGACCCACGTGCTGGGGGTGCGCGCCTTTGGCACCCAACTGCTGTGTGAGCAGGTGGTGGGGCGTGCCCTGCGTCGCCAGTCCTACGAACTCAACGAGGAAGGGTTGTTCGATGTGGAATACGCGGATGTGCTGGGCATCCCCTTTGACTTCACGGCCAAGCCGGTGGTGGTGGCCCCCAAGCCGCCCCGTCAGACGGTGCAGGTAATCGCTGTGCGCCCGGAGCGGGATGCGCTGGAAATCCAGTTTCCCCGGGTGGAAGGTTACCGGGTGGAGTTGCCCGGCGAGCAGCTCACGGCCACATTCACGCCCGATTCTGTGCTGGAACTGACACCGCTGCTGGTCGGCCCATCGGTGACCCGCAACGAGGGCATCATCGGCGAGGGCATCGACCTGACCGTCAAACACCTGGCCGATATACGCCAGGCCACGATTCTCTACCACCTGGCCAAGCATCTGCTCTATACCAAATTCCGCGACCCGGGCGAGGAACCCAAGCTGCACCTCTTCGGCCAGTTGAAGCGCATTGCCCGGCAATGGCTGGAGGGGGGTTATCTGCGTTGCACCGGCGGCACTTATCCGGCCCAACTGCTCTACCAGGAGATTGCGGATATGGCCTGCGAACGCATCCGCTCGGCCATCACTGAATCTATGGCCGGGGAGCGGCCCATCAAAGCCATTCTGGACGCCTACAACCCCACCGGCTCCTCTATCCACGTCAACTTCAACACCTCCAAAGAGACCCGCTGGCAGACGGATCCCCGGCGCTGCCACATCAATTGGGTGGTTTGCGACAGCGATTGGGAGGCGGAGTTCTGCCGGGTGGCCGAGGCCCATCCCCGGGTGCGGGCCTATGTGAAGAATCAGGGGTTGGGGCTGGACGTGCCCTACCTCTACGGCTCGACCAAACGCACGTACATCCCCGATTTTATCGTGCAGATCGACGACGGACGAGATGACCTGCTCAACCTGGTGGTGGAAATCAAAGGCTTTCGAGGCGAAGACGTGAAGGACAAATCCAACACAATGAAGAACTATTGGGTGCCGGGGGTGAACAACCTGGGCAGCTATGGCCGCTGGCAGTTCGCCGAATTCAAGGCGGTCTTTGAGATTGAGTCGGATTTCGATAAATTGATCGAAGCCGCCCTCCTGTAGGTGCGGTTTGTAACCGCACAATACCGAATACGCGTAAACGTTCGGAATACCGGAGAACGTGCGGTTACAAACCGCACCGACGACCTTCCCCAATTTGTAGGTGCGGTTTGCAACCGCACAATACCGAATACGCGTAAACGTTCGGAATATCGGAGAACGTGCGGTTACAAACCGCACCGACGACCTTCCCCAATTTGTAGGTGCGGTTTGTAACCGCACAATATCGAATACGGGTAACCGTTCGGAATACCGGAGAACGTGCGGTTACAAACCGCACCTACGACCTTCCCCAATTTGTAGGTGCGGTTTGTAACCGCACAATATCGAATACGGGTAACCGTTCGGAATACCGGAGAACGTGCGGTTACAAACCGCACC
>Ga0335396_10003056_pt1 | contig 19706 bp, 14 predicted proteins | sample FRY02_FD_205743 | JGI IMG/M metagenome (GOLD analysis project Ga0335396, IMG submission 205743) | Freshwater microbial communities from Lake Fryxell liftoff mats and glacier meltwater in Antarctica - FRY-02 (spades assembly) (version 2) | ecosystem: Environmental > Aquatic > Freshwater > Ice >... | reverse complement strand
AAATGCAGGTATTTGCAACGACTGTGATAAACTTTGTGTGCTACCATTTCCAGTAACATTTAATTGATTGGTGTACGGGATGATTTGAGTCTGATTCGCAGCACGAAGTACATTAGCTAACAATAAAAAGTCATACCCTACAGTCAGCTTGATTCTTTCTGTGGCTTTAAAACCAAGCTTTGCATTAATTTCGGGAAGTAAACCGAATTGGTTTCTTGAATATTGGCCAACATCCAAAGGCGAAAATAACAACCCGCCTGCAGAGGTTGTCGTTGAAGTATTGGTGGTGGTGGTGATGATTCCCTGGCCGTTTTGACTAAGACTAGAAGTTTCTGTTGTAACAGTTTGGGTCGTGCGGGAATTAATTTTCGCAACCTGATGCATCACGCCAATGCCTAACTTTACGCCGGTCATAACCGACCAGCGATCGAAATTAAAATCTGCATTAAAGCCAATCTGGGGGCCGATGAAATGGTTGTAAACTTTAATTTGATCATTACTTTTGGAATTAATATTGATCGGAACAGTAAAATCTAAAGACAAAGGATCAAATACACCATCGGGCCGAAGAATCGTGTACTGGCTATTTACATTCAACGCTTCCTGAAGTTGAAAATATCTAAACCCCAAAACACCGCTGAAATTCATATCACCCATATAAAGGTCTCGGCCTCGGGCATTGATTTCTGCCCCGCCTACAAAGGCACTGGCATTGGCAAAAATAGTAGAATCAACCTGCCGCGCTAATGTTATCGCATAAGTCTGGGTTTGTAAAGATGCAGAACCCCCTGCAACAGGCGGAAGCACAATGTTAATGGTATCGCTAAAACCTGTTTGCAATAATATCGGAAAATCATTAAGCCCAGTTACACTCGAAAGATAGTAACTATCCTTTGGAAGCATGATGACATTGCCCACGATTGCTAAACCAGAATCTTGTTCCAAAACATAACCTGCGCCAAGCCTATACCCAGATTGTATGCCATAATCTATAATGCCATTTTGCGATAATTGAGCTTGCGATTGTAGTAGTAAGCTAGCTGATTGGGGTTCAGCAAAAATTCCCCTCGTCGGCCGATCTCGCTCAACGATAAATGTCGCGGGCCGGACTTGAAGAATACCTACGGGGACATTAAATAGAATCGGATTAACTGTAGTGTTGTTCAACTTCCAGCCGATATATTCGCCCGACAAATAAAACCGCGAATAAGGTGAATGCTCTTCCCGAGGAATCGCACCCAAGGGCACTTTATCGACTTCCATTGCAGGGAGATCTAATTCTTTTTTAGCAATATCGGATTTTACTTTGGGTGGAGTTGCTGAACCAATTTGCCCATAGGGACTTAACAAAAGGGAGGGAACTTTGCCACCATCTTCGGCCGTTTGCGAAAAAATGACAGCTGCCATGAATAGCCAGGCACCCATTGCCAACAGCTTTTCTCGTTTCATTTTCTGCCTTCTTCCTATCCGAGTTATGACTCAAATCCACATTTTAGCTTGATTGATAAATCGCCCATTAGACAAATAATGTAGGGTGTGCCATTTTTATGGATTCTCCTATAGGTATCATCGGCGGGTTTCATCCAAAGCTTCAAAATAAATCGAAGATTCCACCTTTTCGGATTATTCCAGCATAATTTAAGGTAAAATGGGAAGTTTGACCTTTAGCCAAGACTTAATTCCTTGCCCCATTTCACATTCTCTTGCCTCACACCTATACTATTTAGTAGGATTTTATTATGCGCACTTTTCTTAATGGACTTCCCAAAGCAGAACTCCACCTTCATATTGAAGGTACACTCGAACCGTCATTCCTACTCGAGCGAGCAAAAAAACATTGCCTCTCTATTCCTTTTCATTCCATCGAAGAAATCAAGCAAGCTTACCAATTCAACAACCTGCAATCTTTTTTAAATATCTACTATCAAGGCATGGCAGTGCTAAAAGACGAAGATGATTTTTACAGCCTAGCATGGAGCTACTTTCAAAAGGCAACTGATCAGGGTGTATTACATGCAGAAATTTTCTTTGACCCTCAGGCACATATTGAACGAGGCATTAATATTTCAACCGTGCTAAATGGTTTATGCAAAGCGGTGGATCAGGCTAAAAAAGAACAGGGGCTTAGCGTGTTTCTTATCCCTTGCTTCTTAAGGCATTTAAGCGAAGATTCAGCACTTAACACTTTTGCTGATTGCCTAAAGTTTAAAAACCTAATCACTGGATTTGGTTTAGATTCTACTGAACTGGGAAATCCACCTTCAAAATTTCAAAAAGTATTTCTACAGGCTAAGCAGCAGGGTTTTCGGCTAACTGCACACGCTGGCGAAGAAGGGCCACCCTCTTACATCGAACAATCATTAGACCTTTTGCAAGTAGAACGGATAGATCACGGGATAAGGTGTATGGAAGATGAAAAGTTGGTAAGGCGGTTACGAAGAGAAAGAACGCCCCTTACGGTATGCCCACTTTCCAATTTTAGTTTGAAGGTCGTTGAAGATTTAAAAGATCATCCGATAAAAAAAATGCTTGAGCAAGGTCTTGTTGCAAGCATAAATTCAGATGACCCAGCATACTTTGGAGGTTATATTGGTGCTAATTTTGAAGCTTGTTTTAAGGCTTTGAATCTTACCAAGGAAGAAATGGCGCTTGCAGCAGCAAACTCGATTTACGGTTCATTTTTAAGTGCTGAAAGAAAAGCTTACTACTTTGAAAAGCTGAAGAAATATTGCAACTTACATAAAGTTTCTACATCTTTTTAATTTGATTATTTCAAGTTAATTAATGCTGAGGCTTTTTGCGAAAGGTCTTCAAAATCTGCTTGAACCTTTTTCTTACCTGTAAAGAGAGGCCTAGCAAAATCTACCATTTGTAGCACATCGGGCGCGGCTTGTTCTTTAAGTGCAATTACCGCTATTTGGTATAACAAGTTTAATCGTTTATCTATTTCTTCGGGTTCCGAAGTTTGGGGCAGTTCTCGTAAGGCACTCCAAGCGGGGAGCCATTTCAGATTTTCGATTCCGCAATTTACTAACAGCTCTCGAAGAAAGGCTAATTCAATTTTGGAATTCATTGCATTGGGCTGCATCTTAGCTATTAGTTCCACGAGAAAATTTACTCTTCTTTGTGGTACTTCTTTGTGGCAGTTGTTGTTCCACTCGTTAATAACTTTTAAATCATTACATTTGACAAGGATTTCTAAAAACGCTTGCCAAGATTTTTCTTGAATGCGTGGGTCACCTTTAGCAATTGCAGCTTTCCACAAAGTGGGAAGATGATTAACCGTGCCTAAATCGCCTAATAAAGTTGCACTTCGGGCGCGAACTCCCGCATCTGGGTCTCCAAGAAGAATAACTTCCATACGGATTTGCAACCTGATTCTTTCATTTTCCTTGATGACTTTCGACTGATTCACCGCGCGAGATATCGCACCAAGGATTGCAAGCCTAACGCCCGCTTCAGAGTCATCGATTGCAGCTAATAATTCTTCTAGGACTGTAATATCTGCAATTCGTTCCAAAGCTTGGGCTGCTGTTTTTTTTACTGCGGGCGCCTTATGTTTAAGTAAACCTGCTAATAACGGGACTGCTGCAGGAACCCCTAAAGAACCAAGATCCTCAGCGGCTTCAACAACAACTTCTAAAGCTGGATCGGAAAGGGCCTTCTGCAAGGCAGGAAGAACTAAAATCATTTTTGCTGCACCATCACTTCCTTTAGCTTGTAATGCAAGTGACCTAGCAGCGGCTGCACGAACCGTAATTTGATCCGAGTTTATGACTAAGAGTAATCTATCGAGACAAGCTTTATCATTATAACGGCCAAGGCCAAGTACAGCTTGCCTTCGTACTTCTTCAACAGGGTCGCGACTAAAATTTATGAGCATATCCCCCACAGGTTTACGAAATGATTCTTCGTTAAGGGCTTCAGATAACCAAGCGATAAGAATAAGCCTAACCGCGGGGTCTTCGTGATCGCGTAGAGTTTGGAAGAAAGGAATTTTTTCAGTTGGGCCAAGCCGGGCATAAAGCTGTTGATACAGCGCACGGTTACGATTACGGGAAGATTCTAATTCGCCTTCAATGCGAGAAAGCTTACTTTGCCTTTGTGCAAGTCGCTCTTCAATCCAAGCTTCTGGAGAGAGGTTTTTGCGTTCCTGAAACCAAGTGAGCCAAGCGTTGGTATCTTGCCCAAGGTCTTCGCCAACAAGTTCGGTGAGTGCCAAGCGGCTGGCAAATCGGATATTTTCTTTTGGATCGAGAAGGGTTTTGAGGAGAGTTTCTGTGCTAATTTTTTTGTTTGTTTTTCCTAGGACCGCAATTGCAGGAATTCTATGGTTCTCTTCAAGCAAAACATTTTCAGCTATTATTTTTAATTTGAAAGCAGTTTTTCCATCGGCACTAGAACCTAACGCCTCGATTGCAGCTTGCCTAACCAGCAAAGATTCACTGTATAACGCCTCTAATAGTTCTTCTGAAAAGCGTGGGTCTCCTCGCAATTTTATGGCAGAAGCGAAAGCGGTAAAGGCTTCGAGGTTTTTGGTATCACGGAGGTACTGACGGGCCGTTTCGGTAGCAAGAGGGGTTTGTAATTGCAAGGTAAGATAGGCAGCTTGGGCTTGCATCTGCGGCTGCTTCTTATCCCCTATCAGTTCCCTTAACCTCGCAATATCGCTTGCAGGTTGCTCTGCCTGACCAATGCATAAAAAACAGGTTAATAAGCAGGCTTTCATCATTCTTTATTGCCCAAAAACAACTTTTGGCAGTCAACCCAACGAGTGATTCAATAACCACTTAGATAATTCCCGTCAACCTCGATTCACCTAGGTTGCTATCGCCTAATTTTTTAATTTCGTTTAACTTTTATTCTGAAAGTTGACCTTAACTTTATTCCTTGCCTTTGCAGGATTTGCTTTATGATTGATCTGCTTAAAAAACCTTTAATTCAAACTCTTTGCCTGTTGGCAGTATGGTTCATGGTTTGCATTCCTAACCTTGGTACCCCTAGCCTTTGGGATATTGATGAAGGGAACAATGCAGAAGCCGCTTATGAAATGATGGAATCAGACAACTGGATTGTACCCACCTTCAATTACAACTTGCGTGTTGATAAACCAGCGCTTCTTTACTGGCTACAAATTTTTTCTTACAAAACCTTTGGCATCAATGAGTTTTCTGCAAGGTTTCCCTCTGCAATCGGGGGTTTGTTTTCTATGTTTGCTACCTATTTACTTGGTTCCATTATGTTTGGGACTCCTTGCGGTTTCCTTGCTGCAATAGTATTACTTGCAATGCCCGCGTGGGCCGGTTCCGCACATTTCGCCAACCCTGATTCCCTTTTGAATGCCAGTGTTGCGTGGGCCTTTTTTGCTTTTTATTGCGGTTATAAAAACAACAACTCAACTTGGTTACTTTGGGGAGGTGTTATTACTGGCCTGGGTATGCTTGCTAAGGGGCCTATTGCCTTGGCAATGCCTTTACTCATAATTTTTTGCTTCTTACTTTGGGAAAAACAAGTACGAAAGTTGCTATCTATTCATTTGATAGGTGCGGTTCTCTTATTTCTTCTAGTTGCTGCCCCTTGGTATATTTGGGTTGGAGTTGAAACCAAGTTTGAATGGCACCGTGGGTTTTTCTTTACCCATAATCTGGGCCGCTTTAGTAACACAATGGAAAATCATTCTGGTCCTTGGTTCTATTATTTGATGGTGATAATTGTTGGTGCAGCGCCTTGGTCTGCGTTTTTAGGTATGGCATTCTTAAATAGTAAAACTCAATTATTTAAACTGGGTGAGCCAGAAAATCGAAGTGCTACACGCCTTCTTGTCACTTGGATTTCTATCATTCTTATTTTCTTTTCCCTCTCTAGTACCAAGCTTCCTAACTATATTCTTCCTTTGTACCCTGCATTAGCGATTCTTACCTCTCACGCTATGCTTGCCTGGAAAAACAACCCAGAATCTTTCCCTTCTTGGCTTCCTAAAACTGGAATGGGGATCCTCATCCTTACAGGGATCATCACCAGTCTTGGAATGGTTTTAGTATCTACGAAGTTTAATATTGAATGGATAAAAGGGAGAAAAATACCCGGGCTTGAGCAAATGGCATTCCTAGGAATAATTCCAATTTTATCTGGGGTTATTGCAATGATTTTGGCTAACAAGAAAAACCAGGTCGCAACCTTAGCTATTCTTTGTTTAGGATCGATAGGTTTCACTGGAACCCTAGGGGCTTGGAACGGCTCCAGCCTTGAGTCAATCAAAGCACCGAAATTATTGGCACAGTTCTTACCTGAAGATCACCTACGCACCGAAATTTCAATCGCTACTTTTGATTGGTTTCAACCAAGCCTAGCGTTTTATTGCAAAAGGCAGATTCAAATTTTGAATTCTGCTAAAGAATTGGAACAATTCCTTAACCAACCAATCCCCGCTTATGTTTTTCTACCAGAAAACAAGTGGGATCTTATCTCAGAAAATAAATCACTCAAGGTAAAAAAAATTGGCCAAGCAACTGACTTCTACCGTAATTGTAAAGTCGTTCTCCTGACCAATCAGAATTAACCAACCATTTCTTTTTTACTTGCTCTGAAAACTTCCTATCGACATTTGCTTATCAAGTTCAACCTTAAATTCATAACTTATCGCAGTTGCTTTAGTACCATTAGTTTCTGGCTGCAAATTAATATCCCAGCGCAAAAGGTTATTCACCCTCTCCTGCCTAAGGTAAACAGGGTCGGTGCTTAGTTCGGGCTGAATTTTAATAATAGCAACATTGAGAGATTCATTTTCACCCTTAGGTAGGCGATCCCAAAGTTGCACCTTAACCGCTTCCTGTTTAAAACTACTTAAAAGTATGCGGTATTCAAATTTAAGAACCTGATTTCCCCCTTGCATTGTTCGAGACTTTTCGACTAACTGCCTCTGAACCTGTAACTGGGGATCGGTACCAAAACCTGCGGTAAAGGATTCACCAATAGCGACTAAAGGCAACTGCATCCTGCCTACAAAATCGGTTTCTGAATACATCGTAGCTTCACCTGGAAGCAAAACAAACTTGCTTTTATTTACAAGGTTTGCTTGTTTGTAGACATGGGAAGTAAGAACAGGAACAGCTTTGTAAAAGTATTCTGGTGCCAACTCGATACGCACGACTTCCAGAATTTGTTCATCGGTTCTAGAGGGGATGCTTATTTTAGTATCGAGTTTATAGGCAACACTTGGGCCTTCTTTTTCGGGGTCAGATTTTTGGGCTACATCATTTAACTTATGCCTTTCATCGCCAAGGAAAACGAGTTCTGTTGCTTGTTCAAGGTTACCAACATAGTTAAAAATTTCGTTACTAGTTTTTTCATTCTTACCATTAGATTCGGCTTGAGCTTGCTTACGCAGATTTCTAGTCGCTTCTTGAATTTCCGCTAAGGAAGTTCCACCCATAGGCGATTGAGGAATCGCAATATACCCCGTAGGATTAGATGCATTAAAGGATTGGCCTATTTGCCCAGATCCCGGTTTACCCGTGGGGAGAACAGCACCCTTAGGCAATACACTTACCGCAAGCCCTTTTAATTCTGGTGGAGTTGCATTTAGCATCGGTTGTGCGGTTGAAAGCGTAAGTTCCACACCAGTCCAATCTTCACCGGATTGCTGGTGTACGGAAGCAAGGTATTCCACTTTGACTGGATCTTTAACGGTTTTTCCTGAACGAATTTTATACTGAGGCCTCCAAGAAGCGGTATCAACCAAATAATTCAAGCGTAATTTAGAAGCTTGCTGGTTTATTTTTTCAATCACAATAATAACATCTGTTTCGGTGCGTACCGAACCACTGGAAAGCTCTTGTAATTTTCTGGTTAGAAACTGCGTGCCTTTAAGTATCTCTTGCGATTTCTGTACTAGTTCAACACCTTCTTGCGCACGTGCGACTCTTTCTTGCTTTAAATAATTTGCTAATGCTAAAACCGTATCGGAGTCTAACTTTCCCTTTTCGGTAGCATTCACGGTGCTTGCAGTTGCAAAGCTTTCCAACTTAGTAAGAAAAGTGGCGTTCAAGGTATTAGCGGTAATCATTGCTTGTATTTTTTGTGAATCCATCTCATTCTTTTTTATTTCTTCTTCAATTTTCCTTACTTCTTCTCGTTTATCTTCTTTAATCGGTCTCTTGCGATACCGAGTTGCAAGAACTCGTATACCTTCGCTTCCTTCGGAATAGACAGACGAGGCTTGCACCTGAGAAGGCATAGAAGGAACCACGATTTCCATCGCCCCTAATCCTGCAGGGATTTCTACTTCTCTTGTTACCAAAGCACTATCAGAATAAATAGTTACCGATACAACTTTGCTTTTGACCTCTGCGGGATCTTTTTGTTTTTTAATTTCCTGAGCTTTAGTATCAAGACAAACCCCACCTACTAGAATTACTAGTAAAGTAATGGTTTTTAAAAATCGGATCATTGGAGACATAGGAAACCCCTTTTTCAACTTATATGGGAAGTTTAGAACCATAAGACTAACAAATTAGTACGGGTTTTTTGCTGAAAATCAGCCAAAGTTTACCTTCACATTATAAATTAAGCCGAATAATCAGCATTACCCAAACCTAAGAATAAGACGATTCAACCACTTGTTTTTACTGAATATTAAAAAGATTTGTGTTAAGCGCTTTGTTTTCATAGCATTTAATAAGAGATCAATTATTGGTTTGTAAACAATTTAATAAGAGAAACTAAAAGTGAGATTACTATTAATAGCTTTCCTTTTTACAACTATTCTTGGTTGTGGTGATGCAATTCCTTTATACCCTGTAAAAGGAACCATTATTTTAGAAAATGGAAAACCCGTAACTCGGGGAACCATCGAATGTGAATCCATCGATAACAATAAAAAAACAAACGCTTCTGCAAGCATTAGTAATGATGGAACTTTTGTTCTTGAAACTATGGGTAAAAAGGGAACCGTTGCAGGCAAACATAAGGTCACACTAATTGAACTACCCGGTAATTCCGACTTGCCTATTAATAAACAACCTAAAAGGGAATTTGATATTAAATACCGAAGTTACGAAACTTCTGATCTTACAATCACTGTTAGCCCAAACGGGGAAAATAATATCAGTCTGAAAGTTAGTCCTGCAAAATAACATTAATCATCCGTAATTTGGCCATCGTCTCTTAGTGCATATCGCTGAAGCATCGTGGTACTAACAGAATTGTTAAGTGCTTTTACTCTACCATCGCAAAATACAAATTGACAAACGCCAGAATGAGTGCTTCCAAATCGAAAAGCCCCAAGCGCAGACTTAGGGTCGGAGACAATTCCATATCCAGGGCCAGCACACCTTACAAACGATTCTTCATTATCGCCATTATAAATCGAACCATCGCCACCGTTAGCACCTGTAACAGATCTTCGCCCAATGCCCAAAAGATTTAAAGGCACATGCTTTTCACCAAACATCATCGTATTGCTAGTACCATCAGTAATGTCAAGAATTTTCAGTTGACCCCGGTACTGAGCAACAGGAATACCAGTAGCAGAATTAGAAGTGGACCAAATAATTACACCTTTTGCGGTCCAAGTATCATACCAAGCAGGGACAGTATTATTATCACCACCATTGCAAGCATAATCAGAAAGTGCCCCGGGGACATTAACAGCCCCAGCAGTCTGATCTCCATCAGTACTAAGCGAAGTCGCACTACCGCTTCGCCTTCCTGGGCAAAGAAACGATTTAACAACTGCGGTTCTTGCTGCGAGAGGATTAGCACCATAAAGGGCTTGTAAATTCCACAGGTTGAAGGCCGATTGCTGCTCAACAAAGGGAAGTAGCAAAACAGCCCAAGTTGCATAGCCGTCATTAATTCTACTTGGAGGCAAGTAATTTTGAGTGTCGTGAAAGTTATGGGTAGCAAGGCCGAGTTGTTTTAAATTATTAGAGCAACTAGCCCTAGCAGCGGCTTCACGAACCTTTTGCACCGCGGGCAAAAGTAATCCAATCAAAATTGCAATGATCGCTATCACTACCAATAATTCAATCAAAGTAAAAGCAAATCTTTTTTTCATTGTTGAGCACCTTGGGCAGTAATTATTTTTGAACACATATTATTTTAAGGTTTAATAATCTAAAAACCAAGCGGTAAAGCAAACTTCTATACTTTTTTTAGCCATCAATGTTTTATGCTGCTTTTCGATTATTCCCTTTTTCCAAGTTATAAGTGTGACGAATTAAATAAGATGCTTTACCTTGGCTCTCAAAGTAAGTACGCGTCATTATCTCACCTAATAACCCCATCGAAATTAGTTGTATCCCAACTAAAATCATCATCACACTTAGAAGTAACAAGGGATTGCCTGTCATATCTGTCTGGCTTAGATATTTCATACTAACCGTTGCAATTAAACTGATAAAGCCAAGAGAAATCGAGATTAGACCAGCGGTGCCCAAGAAATGCATAGGCCTAGTAAGGTAAGAATAAAGAAACTTAACCGTGATTAAATCGAGTATCACCCTAAAAGTTCGGGTCAAATTGTATTTAGTTTTCCCTGCAACCCGAGGGTGGTGCATAACAGGAACCTGAGTAAGCCTACCACCACACATCTGAGCAAGCACTGGAATAAACCGATGCATTTCACCATATAAAGGCAAAGCAACTGCAAGTTCACGGGTCATCACCCGAATAGTGCAACCCATATCCTTAATAGAACAACCGGTAACTTTTCGAATAATCCAGTTGGCAATAAAACTAGGAAACTTGCGGAGCCAGAAACCATCTTGGCGGTTGGCCCTCTGCCCTAGCACCGCATCGAAACCGTCGTTAGCTTTTTCAAGAAGCATAGGAAGATCAGCGGGATCATTTTGCAAATCGCCATCCATCGTTGCAATAAAATCACCTTGCGAGAAATCGATGCCCGCTTGCAAAGCAGGAGTTTGTCCAAAATTTCTTCTTAGCACCACAACTTTAGCGCGGGAATCTGTCTTAGCAATTTCCGCCAATAACACAGGCGATGAATCGGTACTTCCATCATCAACATAAACCACTTCAAAGGCATCTACCCCGGAGGCGTTTGCCCTAGAGCAATAAGGCTCTAAGGCCTTGGTGATTTTTTCGTGCAAATTCCGAATATTATCCTGCTCGTCTTTTATCGGTATTATTACTGATAGCAGTGCCATTTTGCGATTCCTCCAAAGTAGTTTCTTCATTTGTACCACCATCCATCTGGACATCTTTTAAGTCCGAACCAACATCGTGACCACGCTGGCCAAGATAAAAAAAGATTCCTATCATTCCAACTGCAACATAAACAGAAAAACAAAGTATTGATAATGCCACTGCAGATTCTGAAGCGATAGCTAAAGGACTAAGCAGCACCACCGTGGCTCCTTCCCTAAGGCCCATTCCACCCAAGCTTATAGGCAGCATTGTGATCAGAGTAACGAGGGGTACCATTACAAAATAAAATGCAATCGGTATATGCAGATCCATCCCAATTCCAATCAGCATCATTATGCAAACACTCGAGACCTGAACCCAAACTGACATAGCCGTTGTAGAAACTAAAACTTGCAAGTTTCCAAAACAAAGCTTTGCACTTTTAAAAACAACCATAAGTTTTGGAACCCGCGTGGAAAACCTAGCAATTAAAGGAAGCATTGCAAACGAACCCAAGGCAACTGCACCTATCGAAAACACGGTGGCACGAACCCAAACGGGCAATTCTACCGGGCTTAATAAGGTTGCAAGCACCGCAATTACAATCAAAACCAAAACACCACTTAACCGATCTGCAAAAACTGTTAAAACCGCCTTGCTCCTACGGTTCTCTTTCAAACCATCATTCATCTTGTATGCCAAATACCAAGCTCGCACCACATCTCCACCTACAGAAGTGGGTAAAGCCAAATTAAAAAACATACCTATAAAAAAATACTTAAGATACTGATAAAAAGATCCACCAAACCCAACCGCATTCGCAAGTACTTTCCAGCGAAGGCTGCTTAGAACCTGAGTACACGCAAGTAAAATAAAAGCAGCCACCCAATAGGCAGGGCGCAAAGTTAAAAAAGACTCCATCAATTGTGCAAAATTAATCCGAGTTAGAATTAAATAAACTAAAACCAAAGTTCCAAAAACTCTTATCAAAACTTTCATTGAACAATAACCTTTGCTTCAAGAATTTCTGATCCAGCCTGATGAAATGCAGCGTGCTGCGGATCATTCATATCTATTCTAAGCAAATAAATGCCAGGTTCTGCAATCGATGGAAGGACCAAAGAAATATCAATATTTTCCCTAGGGAAAATAAGCCTCTGCATATTCCCTGCAAAACCACCCGCAACAAATGAACCATCATCTTTATGCAAATTCCATTGCAGTTTGATTCCCGCATTAACGCCTGGTTTCATAACCCAAGGCCTGATGGAAATATTTGTAGCCTTCACGAAAACCAGCTTGCTTTTGTTTTGTTCTAAATAAACGGTCTTATCACTACTTAGTAAAGTTAAGTTTGCAAGACAATCAGCAGGCACATATTCAGATTTGACCCAGTTGCGAAAAGTATCATTCGAATGAACTTTTTTTTGCTGCTTTAGATATTCTGCATAAAGCTCAAAAAATTCATCGATATGAGCGGTCCTACCCATTGCTAAATGACCATAATACAAACTCAATTGCAGCAGAGCTGTTTCCAACTTCGTATCGGTCTGCAATAACAACGACATTACAACCGCCATCCCGGTCCGATCAATGCCCTTATGGCAATGAAACAACATTGGTTTTTCGCTGCGGTCAATCACCTCAACCAACTGATTAATAGTTTTAGTTGAAGGCAACCTGCCAGCAGAAAAACTTAAGTCTTCTTGCGAAATATCACAACTGTTTATAGTTTTAACTTGATCTAAATACCAAGGAGAATTATCACAGCAGCCTCTTAAGTTCACTACGGTTTTAATGTTATTTTTTTTGATAATAGAATCTAATTTAGCACTAGAAAGCTGAGAACAGCGATAGAATTTAAGGGGTACAACTTCGTGAAAATTCCCCGCTGCAAAGATGTAGAACAGGCGGGCAGTTAATAGCAATACAAACAGGGCAAGCAACGACTTCACTATTGGAAATCGAATGCAGGAACGAATCCAAGCTAACCAAGTATGATGAATCATTTTCGAAGCAAGAACCATCGCACTTCCTTGTGCTAGTTAAAAATATCTATTCGATTATATTGTGCCAAATCTTGAACATTCCTACTAGACCGAATAAATCGGCCTAGCACCCATCTTGCCCCATCAACTCCTCTTCCCCCATTATTCAAATGGTGGTACAAATAGGAACTCTTTCTGAAAAAAGGGCGCCCCTATGACAACACTTAAGGTTCAAAAACCTTCCCGCTGGGTTTTGGCTCGAAAAAAAATATTTGCTCTTTTATTCATTTTTATCATCCTTGGAGTTGGCACAAGATTTCTAAGGCTCGGCTTGGCTTTTCCCATTTGGGGCGACGAAGCTTTCGTTGCAATTAATCTCAGCACCAACGACTACTCCGAATTAACTAAGCCATTAAGACATTATCAAATCGCTCCCTTGGGTTTTCTTTGGCTAGAAAAGACAGCATTAATTTTATTCGGCAGCAGTGAAATTGCACTTCGGATTTTACCTTGTTTTGCAAGTATTCTTGCGCTTTTCATTTTTGGCTATGCTTCTCGATCTCTTTGTTTCAGAAAAACTGCGCTTCTTGCTTTTGCTATCTTAGCTGTTTCTTACTACCCACTTAGACACGCTAACGAAATAAAACCTTATGCCTTTGATTTATTAGCAGGGACGATTTTCTTACTCGTAGGCACAAAAGCAATACAAGATTATCAAGCAGCAAAAACGATCTTACTTTTGACTTTCCTTACCCCCCTTTTACTTTTTATTTCCTTCCCCGCTGTTTTTGTAGCGGGTGGCGTTTGCATCGCGCTTTTCTTTAATATCATCCTTCAAAAAAAAACTCGACTCTTATTAACTTGGATTTTATTTGCCCTTTCAATCCTTGCATCCTTTCTTACTCACTACCTTACCATTGGGCAAAATCAGTTCCAAAATAACCTTGCTAACCATCAGGCCTATTGGAATACAGCGTTTCCACCTGCCAACCTTTTACAGTTCCCAGGTTGGTTCCTTAATGTGCATGTAGGAAATATGTTTGCTTACCCAATTGGTGGCAAGGACGGCGCAAGCACCGTCACTTTTTTGCTTTGCCTTTTTGGTATTTATCAATTACTCAAAAAATCTAAATATTCTATTCTTCTTTTACTCCTCGTACCTTTTTTATTAAACCTAATCGCTGCATTTCTGGGCCATTACCCTTACGGTGGCAGTGCGCGAATCGCACAGCACCTAGCCCCTGCAATTTGTTTACTGATGGCTATTGGTTTACGCAGCCTTTTACAATTCAGAATTGTTTCTAAATTTCGATCGACCACTTTTATCACCATTCTTTTAATGCTAGCTTTATTGGGAATTAGCCAAGGGGTTAAAGATATCCAAAAGCCTTACAAAACCTTAGGTGACAAAGAAGCAAGAACTTTGATTCAAACTGTTTGCGCAAATATTAAACCAGAGAACCCGCTGCTTATCACACAAGAACCCGACCTTATAGATCCAACCTTAGAATGGTACCTACGGGTAGAAAAAGCCAAAGTGTTATGGACACAAGAAGCTCAAGTTCCTCAAATTATTAATGAAAAAAAGCAAGCCGATTGGCTTTGGCTACCGCAACGAAAACCTGGGGGAGACACCCAACCCGAACTTATTATTACAAATTTTGTTGAGCTAAACTCTACGATCAAAAAAGAATTCTTTTTCTCGCTAGGCAGAGATTCTAAGGTAAAGCCTCAGGCAGTTTGGGTGCAATTACAATCCAAGATAAGGCAAAAAGAGTAACTTTAATGACTTATGGTTTTAAGCTAGAACGCTTTGGAGTATCCTTACGCACAAGCGTAGCTTTTAAAAGATTTTCTGCCCTTTCAGGATTACGCTCCAGATACCACGCAAGTGCCCCAAAGAACATCTGCATCTGACCCACTGTTTTTTCTGGCATTCCCATCATCGAAGCCCCCAAAGCTTTCGTAATAATAAGCGCAGCTTTACTATCCGTTTTTGCATACACCGTCATCTGATGCTTCACACTTTTGTTAATCACGCTTTCCTGATACTGCAACACGATTACCGCTTGGATGGGAATTGCAGGTAGCAAAGCGGTGGGCTTTCCTACGCCGTGTGCGTACCAAATTTTACATCCATCTCGATCAACAATCTGATAAAAGTTAATATTATTGCCGGATACTTCTTTTGAATAAAACGCCTGTGGGCCTTCCTTTTCAATACCGGAACATTTGGCCCCTAGCATTTTCCACATCGTCACCGCATGGTGCGGATTTTCTAAAAGCCATTCATAGGTTGTTGGATCGCAGTTAAAGGTTTCAGGCATACTTGTTGCCTTAATGGTGGGATCAGAAATCACCGAAAAGACTTTTTCCTGCCAAACTTCTGGAACTAAATTTTTCTGAATAAGATCAATCGGTGGAAAAGCTTTTAGTTCTCGTAACGACCCCGACCAAGTACCGGTTGGCTTGTAATCGCGTTCTAATTCACCCGCGAATCCAAAAAAGTTACTAGCTAATCCTAGGATTGAAAGAAAGGCAATGAGACAATAAGTTCGACTACCAGGCATTTGCAATCCCCCATTCTATCTATTTTGACACTTACATTTATTCTTCCCTATATTCATCGATCGCCCCAAGTACCAGCTTTAATGATTTTGCCGACTTTTCCAACTCGACACCTTGGCTTGCCTTAAATTAAACCTTTAAGCTAGATTAGGTTACTAAGGCTGAATTTGTTCTTAAGGTGGAATTGAAATGCTTAAAACTATTCGATTTGTTTTTACCCTTGCACTCCTTATTTGTTTACCCGCGATTATTGGGCTTGGTTGGTGGCAAAGAGATTACCTAATGGGTTGGTATCTAACGCATCAACTTATAAAAGCTGCCCCCGAGAATCAGGAACCTTATATTGAAGCGCTAGCACGCCTTGGAGAGAATGCGCAATACCCCGTAATTGATCACTTAGAAATTGCAACCGAATCCACTGCGCCACACATCACCCTTGCACTCAAAAAAATGATCCTATCTTGGGGGGGCACAAGCACGCCATTTTCCAAGCATTGCTTTCATCATATTGCTCGGAGGTTTGCAACCTTTTCAAAACCGGCTCAGGTAGAAACTCTTAAGCTGATGGGTTCATTACAAGATCTTACATCAAAAAATGATTCAAACCTTAAGAACAGTTGTCTAACCAAGGATTTATTAGAAGCAACGAAGCTAATTTTAGAACATATACCAGATATTAATAACCCTTTTATTTACGAGCCCGCTATTTCGCTTATCACTACCTTGATCAAAATTAATTCCGACAAAGATTTACACGCTCGTTTTTCTACTATCCTCGCTAAAGCAATTGCAGAAGCACCCGAAAAAGTTAAAATCCAAGCCATTCAGCTTGCTTTGTCGCCCGAAGCTGGCATGATTGAACTCTGCATTACAGCGTTGCAAGATAAAAATGTTGAAGTACGAAAAGTTGCAATTTTGGCTTGTGCCCCTGCAATTGATACCATCTCAGTTGATGCTTTATTACCTTGCTTGCACGATTCGGAACCAGAAATAAGGGCTTATTGCGAATCTGCCCTTATTGCACGCGGGTTAAAAAAAGAACATATCCAACTAGGCAAATTAATCACCGATCCACGGCCTTCCAAACGCCTTCAAGTTCTTGACTCCCTTATGGATGATAACGATCTAGACCAAGGGCTATGGCTTAGAAAACTTAGCCACGATTCTTCACCTGCAGTTAGGGTTGCAGCGGTACGGCTGATGAGTTTACAAGCTGGCACCGAATTACAGGATAGAATCGATCAAATGTCTCGCACTGATCCAAGTAAAACCGTTGCTGATTTAGCAAGTTATTACCTTAAAATGAACAAATCTGAATCTTTCGGCTTCGAAATTCTAGGTAATTTAGGCACAAAATGACTATTTCAATAAATTCTTCTTTTTTTCACTTATTCCGCCTTGACGCTCTTATCTTGTCTGTTAGCATAATATAAGCGAGAAATAGGCGGCATTATTCTGTCAATCTTCAGCGCGATTGATAGTTTAGCACCTGAACTTTCTGCCTGTAGGTGTCTCCAAGTGTTTGAACACTGGTTTTTTTCTGCATCACTCCCTCGCTTCTTGCAGAAACCTAAGAACACCTGTGCAGTTATTTCATTGGACTCAAGGAAGGACAGATCTATGCTAGTCCTGTCCCGAAAAAAAAACGAAAGTATTGTTATCAATAATGACATCATCATTACGGTGGTGGAAATTCGTGGTGACAAAATTCGTTTAGGGATTATCGCACCTAAAGATGTTCCGGTACATCGTCAAGAAATTTTCGATGCTATACACGGCAGGGAAGAAACTATTGAAATTAAGCCCGTTGATTCTGAAAATCAACCCGTCTAAATTCTTTGCATCTTCCTTATCTTTTGTTCGTCCATTTTTAACATCGGGTCACTTTTTAGTGGCCCGTTATTTTTCTACTTCATACTTCTTTATTTTTGACATCAAAGTCTCTCGGTGTATACCCAAAAGTTTTGCTGCTTGCGTTTGATTACCCTTGGTTTTTACTAACGCTCTTTTTATTGCCCATAACTCTAAATCTTCCAAGTTCTCTTCTGGCCTTTCTTCTATTTGACCCTTATCGAGGCTTGGGATTTCCACATCCTGCGCTTGTATTGTTGCCGAAGACGCTTGGTTCACACCACACTCAAGCACCGATTTCAACTGTCTTATATTTCCTGGCCAAGCGTATTTTTGCAACTTAATGATCACATCGGGACTTGCCAAAAACTGCTTACGATACTCCCCAGAAAATTGAACTAAAAAGAAATCTACCAACTCGGGCAAATCCTCTAAATGCTCCCGTAATGCGGGCACCCTAATACAACAAACATGCAACCGATAAAATAAATCTTTTCGAAATCTTCCTGCTGCTACTTCTTCTTCCAATTTACGGTTCGTCGCAACGATCACACGCACATCCACTTCAATTTCATCACCCCGTAATGGACGCACTTTTCCCGTTTCTAACACTCGAAGCAATTTTGATTGGCATTCCAATGGTAACTCTGCTATTTCATCTAAAAATAGTGTTCCTTCATCTGCCCGCTGAAAATAACCCGGGATCGATTTATTCGCCCCTGTGAATGCACCTTGTATGTGACCAAACAATTCAGCATCCGCCAAGCTTTGCGTAATCGTTGCGCAATTAACTGAAACCATCGGCCCTTGGCTTCTAGAACTTTTGTTATGTAGCTCTAAAGCTACCAACTCTTTTCCTACCCCACTTTCGCCTGTAATTAACACCGTTGATTTTCTGGGAGCCACCTTTTGTATTTCAAGTTTAACTTTCTTTATCGCTGCACCTGATCCTACTATTAAATTTTTATCATACCCTACGATCATCTTTAGCCTTGAATTATCAGCTTCTAAAGCTCTACGCTGCCTTAGCATATACAATCCGTTGGCTAAGCATTCAACTAAGTATTTTCCGAATCTTACTACTTTTTTGCTAAACAACCTTTTGGAACTATACAAGTGAATAGCGCCGAGGATATGGACCTCGCCATCTTTTATTGATTTGACTTGCAACAAAAAACAGACCGCATCCCTCAAGGACTGCAAGCTTTCCGACTCAGCCAACACTTGTTCTTCAAGAAGCCATATATTTTGCTGCCTTCTTATTGCTTCGATTGTCAATGTTTTACTTAATTCAAAATCTAGGCTTGTTTCTACAGGAAGCACTTGTTTAGGAATAAACTCTTCTTGATCAAGGCTGATAAATCCAACTTTTTCTGCAACGCTATGCTTTAGAAGTACTGCTAAGGCTTTTCCTACAAGTTCCCTTGGATTATCTTCCAGCACCGATTCACTTACAAAAGAAAATAAAATCGCCAATTCATCCAACATAAATTTAGTAGAGGAAGGCTCTACAATTTCCTCAGTTGACACATTTATTTTACTTTCAACCTGTAACCCTTCTGCTAAGGTTTTGTTGTTATCTTCAATCCCTTGGGGAATTTGCTCATAAACTATTAAGTAATCGCCAATATTTATTCTGGTCGGACTTACCAACTGAACCGTATCCATTATCCTTTCGCCATTGACTTTAGTTCCATTCTTTTGGCTATGGTTTTTTAGATGGTAGGCACCTGATTTAAAATAAACTTCTGCGTGAAACCGCGAGGCATGTTCATCTTGGATAACAAGGTGATTTTGGGGGTTTCGCCCTAAGGTTACGGGTTGCACTTTAGAAAGTACAACCGTATTTGGTGCTCCATTACCTATTTGAAGGACTAGTCGGGCGTCCATAATCCTCTCCAAACTTATATTGGTGAATGATTTATAATTAAACATAAATTGCAAGGAACGCAATAAAAGAATTAGAATTGCTTTGGAAGTTTTCAACCTTAAGGTTGACCAAGAAGGCCAAGACCGTTAAGATAATTGGTTCAACAAGGCCCCTTCGCCAAGTGGTAAGGCCGCGGATTGCAAATCCGCTATCCCCGGTTCGAATCCGGGAGGGGCCTCTTAAGACTCTCTCAGACTTCCTTGGACAAATCGTCCCAACCCATT
>Ga0335396_10003053_pt1 | contig 19712 bp, 12 predicted proteins | sample FRY02_FD_205743 | JGI IMG/M metagenome (GOLD analysis project Ga0335396, IMG submission 205743) | Freshwater microbial communities from Lake Fryxell liftoff mats and glacier meltwater in Antarctica - FRY-02 (spades assembly) (version 2) | ecosystem: Environmental > Aquatic > Freshwater > Ice >... | reverse complement strand
CGAACCAAATAATTTCGTAGGGAAGCCTGTCAGGAATTTTGTTCTTTGCACATAAAGATGACGTGACTGGCAGTGCTTCTCTAACAAAAAAAGACACGACAGGGGCTCTTAAGTTGGTGCCATTCCAGTCAGCAGCCTTTCCCGTGTCGATCTCACTCCACCGCTCAAATACGACTTGGAACAACCGCTCCGAGTAATCGCCCCCTTCCTCAACAACATTTTGGATGACGAGTTCACCATTACTTTCGACCTCTGCCAACGCTCCTGCTTTTTCCTTGTCATTTATTTTAGTTTCTAATTCATAATGCGCTCCATCATCTGCGACTTCTTTCAGCCAGATTCTAGCAGTGTCCAATTCATTCAATGCCATAGCATAGGCAGCAAATCCTTGAGCACCTTGACTCTTTTCCTCTCCGGTCTGAGCAGCAATCCATTCACTTGCCGCGTTTGTATCGCGGCGTAACCATTCCTCCATTACTCCTTTGATGCCAGCACCTTCAGCCACTGCAAATTTCATTGTTTTCTCAGGTCCATCCAGAAGAGCTAAGCGTTTAATAGCACTATCCATTAATTCAAGACGAGAGTTAACAGAGTTTCCTCCTTCGCTCTTAAGAAATTTATATACCATTTCCGGCGTGTTTCGAGTCATCTTCACCAATAAATCAGTAAACAATCTTGCGTCAGAACTCTTCTCGGAAGCCGAGACAACCCTCCCCTGTTCGATAATTTCATCAAATTTCCTTTGATCAAACAACCCTGACTTGGATGCCGTGAAGGCCTCGGAGAAGAGCCAATGGACAAGCTTCTCTTTATCCTCTCGACCCATATTATCAAGCTCGTCAGAGGCTTCGATGCTCAGTGTTCCAGAGATGATTCTACCCCCGAGCCCAGCCAATGCAGCCTCTCGATCTGCGGGCGTTTCGAGTAAAGAAAGTCGATCAACCATCGTTCCAAAATCAGAGGTGGAGTTCGCAAACAAATCGGCAAGGAGACGATCACGATAGTCTCCATTGCCGAACGTTTGTTCGATCAAAATCACGAGTTCAGAAAAATGTTCCTCATGAGCGCCCGCTCCGATTTGGCGAATCAATTCACTTGCCCGCTCGTAACTTCCCCCGCTCGCGGTTTCCACCCCTTGACTCCAAAGCTCTCCCAACTTCTGGATACTGACGACCGTTTCGACGCTTTGCCCCGTTCTTATCTTCCCAGCCGGATCGGTAATGGGGTTCTCCGTTGAAGGTTCTATTTCAACCTCCGTCTTACAGCCTGGAAGAATTAGCAGAACCAGCACCAAGAGAGCGGAATTTAATATCCAAGACATATTCTCAAAAATCTTAAGATGCGGGGCATTCAGTAATTGGACCCAGCCTTCCTGAACAGACAGCAGTATGAGATGCAAGCTCGTCTCCGCATTCTACTGTGCAGATCCAACGATCAGGATTTCCCCCGTCTTTACTGCAAATCGGACCAGCCCCAGTATCGCCACACTCACTCAATTCATAGAGAGGGCCTCCACTTGCGTAGGTCGTTACCACGAGCCCGCTGAAGATCAATGCACTCTTCGAGCCAATGCTCCCCATGGCACTTGTCTTCAGGAATGATCTCCGGGTCCGTCTTGCTGGTTTTTCTTCCTTTCTCATTGTTTTTTGATTTCTAAAGAGAGAGCTTTCCATGGGGGGCGGGGGATGTGGCAAGACCTTATTCATGATTTTTGGTGATTTTTCTTCGGAAGGCAAGTCAGGACGACATTTTCTGCTGATTGGTGGGTTTCTGGGAGCAGGTAAAACAACGCTCATTCAACAGATTACCAAGGAGTTAGAGAAATCCGGGCGGCGGGTGGCCTTGATCACGAACGATCAGGGCGAGGGCCTGATGGATACTGTTTCGGCGCGCAGGGCGAGCACCGGGACCGGCAATGTCGCGGAAATCACGGGCGGATGCTTCTGCTGTCGGCTCGATGAGCTGGTCGAAACGATCGCGCGACTGGAGGAAGAGACGCTCCCGGAGATCCTGATCGCGGAACCGGTGGGATCCTGCACCGATCTCATCGCGACGGTCTTGCAACCTTTGGAGAAGATTTATCATTCTCCGCTCGTTCTCGCCCCTCTCTCGGTGGTCCTCGATGCCCGACGCGCTCTTGCGGCGCTGGGCGGACGCAAGAACAGGCGGAGTTTTCATCGCGATGTGGGATATGTTTTCCAAAAGCAGCTTGAGGAAGCGGAATGGTTGGTGGTCAACAAGATCGACCTACTCGACGAGGTGGATCTGGAGGACTTGAAAAGAAGGTTGGAAAAGGACTTACCCGGGAAGAAGCGCTATTTCGTCTCCGCCAAGACCGGTGAGGGCGTGGGCGCTTGGCTGGAGGACTTGCTCGGGAGCGAGAGTCGGCCCGGTGAGATGATGGAGATGGACTATGAGCGCTATGCGGCGGGTGAGGCGATGCTGGGCTGGGTGAACCTGGAGGGGTCTGTGATGATGAAGGAGGGCGATCCGGGGGAATGGTTGCGATCATTGGGGAAAGAGATTGCCGGCATGCTGGATGAAAAGGGGCACGAGGTGGGGCATTTCAAGATGAGCCTGGATGACGAGGAAAGACGATGGCGGGTGCATCAGGTGATGGGCGGGGAGGAGATTGAATTGGTGGTGGAGGGCTTTGGGGCCGGGGTTGTGGAAATTTACGCGGGCCAGAGACCCGTGCTCCATCTTCTTGTCAACCTGCGGGCCGAGGGTGATGCCGGGATTTTACAGCAATGCGTGCATGCTGCTTTCGAGGAGCAAAGCGGAGCCGAGGTGACTCTGGAGAAGGAAGCCGCCTTCCAACCCGGCAAGCCCGTTCCGACACACCGAATCGCGTAATGGGGAGTTTATGATCCGGAGCTTGGACTTTAGCCCGAGTATCACTTGCTAGATCGACTCGGACTAAAGCTCAAGTTCCTTAACCCAATCACCAATCACCCAATCACTGATTCAATGTCCTGGCCTGATATTTTCCCCGTCTTCTCCGAAGAACAGCTCGATGAATTTTACGAGGACGCCACTCCCGGCGAAAAAGCCGAACTCGATGACTTATATGACATCGAGCGGGTGATCAATCCGCAGCCCGAAGCGCGGGAAATTGTGAGCGTTTCGCTCTTCTGGAAGAATGTCCATTCCAGCGGGAGAGTTTACCCGGAGCCGACACGGGAGATTTTACAAAACGCGGTTGAGCTGGGCTATGCGGATCGCTTCGATCCGTGGGATCATTATGTCAAACCACTCCTGGAACTGACGCCGGAGATCCTGGCGAATCATCCCGATCTCTCGGTACGGGTGCATCTTGCGAAGGACCTGGAATTTCTCATCGATGATCTCGTGAAGGCCGGGAACGAGGTCTATCTCATGAAGTCCTCCTCGATCAATCACGCTCCCGGCAGCCTCTGGCGTTTCCTGCCCTTTGGCGACGAAGGCAAATTGATCACCGTGACCGACACCGACCGGCTCCATGACATTGAAAGTGATCTCGCCCGCACCCGCCTGATGGATAAGAGCGGCGTCGGGTCGTGGCGGCTTCCGATTCCCAATGATCTCATCGATGAGTGTGAGGTGTGCTACGTTCCCTTCATTGCCTGTCAGCTCGGGGTGAGGGGCGGGTTGCTGGAGGTGGCGGACCTTTTGAAAGCCTTTAGCTGGCAGAGCCAGCGGGACGCGGTCGGACATGCCGTTCTCATGCCCAATTGCGGCCCGCTTCCGATGAGGTTTCACACCTGGCCGGAGTATGGCTTTGACGAATTTTTTCTAGCCGTCGCGGCCTATCCCAGGCTGGCGCAGGATGGCATGCTCACCTTCGTGCCGGGTCGTGCTTCTTCGCAGCTGATGATTTTCGACATCGAGTATGTCACGTGGGCAAACCCGGCGAGCGAGGTGTTCTACTTCGCGAGCGGGAGCTGTTGCTGATCGGAAAGCGGGGGCGACAAGGGGGAGGAAGGGGCCGGTCGTCCTTGCGTCGGAATGTTGGCCGGATAGTGCTCCGTTTGATGAGGCTCACGGGGATGGCTGATCTCGACTTCGACAGAACAGGGCGTCGGCGACCGGCCATCGCTTGGGTAATGTTCTGGACACCGGAGACCTTGAGACCGACCAGGTCATGATGCCAGATCAAGCTGGTGGCGGTGTTTCAGTCGCTTACGCTCGTTCTCGGCCCTCTCTCAGATGACGCCCCCGGTCGCGGATTTTCTGGACTCCTTGGGAGGATCGTCGGAAAACCGACATGCTCAAGGTACGGCCAGGATCTCCCGTCCTCTTGCCGAAAACCGAGACCTCACAGTCGGGTTTCCTAATCGTGGCTGATAAATTCGCCCAATTACCACGTCCCTCCACGCCTTCTTATTCTGTGAGGAGGTCACTCCATTCCTTAGCAACGGTTGGGTCAGAAACCTTATAAATATCTATGAGCTCTCGGATACCAGCATTTCGTGCAGGGCCAGGTTCTTGTTCTTGAAGCCATTGCGCTGCTTCAACAGGCTCGCTGTTTCCCCAAGATCTTATTAATGATTCATAACCTCCTATCTTCGCGAAAGGAGGGGCTGTTTCCAACCATTTGATTGCTACATCTGTATTTAGATTTGCAAGTGATTCGGTTAAGAAAGCACCAGCCATTGACATCTGGTCACCCCCAATTTTTTTGGCGATCATATATTCATCAAACAAGTTGATGGCAATATTTGGATCGATTCCTGATGCAACTCGAATAAACTCTCCTGATACCCTTTCGGCGGTTTCACGATCCAAAGAATCCATGAAATTTTTAGTCTCGAGGAGTCTATTATCCTCTTTCCCAGCACCCAAATCATTAAGAAGCTGTGTGGCCGTCGCAATTCGATGTTTAGCAGGTGTCGCGCTCACGATCTCGCCAGCGGCGGCAGCGTTTTTGACTTCTTGCGCTTGGATCGCCTGTTTAATTAGACTTGTCTTAAAAGGACTGTCGGGAAAATCTTCAATGAGTCCAAAAGCGTTAGAAACTGATTCTTTTCCAGCCTGAGACAACAGAATATAAAGGCCCTCCCGATTATACTCGTTGAGCGGGATCTTCCCAAGAAGTAATTTAGCACTCTGGAAGTTTTCTTTCAAGGCTAAGGACTTCATGAATTCTGGATCTAGTCCGATGCTGGAAAACGCTGTATTTGAGAGCGATTCCACTGTTGTAATAAATTCATTAGGGTTAGACCGTAAAATTTCTGCTAGAATCCTACCATAGGCTCCGCCCACTCCAGATGACGGAACCTCAGATACCAATTTCAAGGCTTCGATAGGTGAATTTCGACTTATAGACAGTGCTGCTTGGAGGAGTCCCCCATCCCGATGAAGCTTCGAGAGAGATAGGGTCTTGATATGACTCAATACCTCTTCAGCCGAATGAGTTTTCCCAAACTCACCGAAATATAATTGAGTAAAACTTCCATCTCTTTCCCTAGAAAATAGTAACGAAAGAATATCAGTAGATCCCTTATTAAAATCCTCAGACCCTCCTAATGTATCCGCTAAGGCCATAAGGCAAGAATAACCATAGGATGTATTTTCACACATATCGATATAATCGCCGATTAGGGACCTGCTTTCTTCGAAGGGTCTAGAATCGATCAATGACTTTAAAGCAATCTTGTGAAAGTCACTAAATCGTGTGGGATTGTCCAGCATTTCATCCGGAGGGCCCTTTGCAAGTATTTCAAGAAGCATTTTGGGATCATCTTGGGCGAGCTTTATCAAAAAATCACTAAGCTCCTCTGACGACATCGAGGTCCAGCCTTCAAAATTTTCTACGAATTGGCGTTCTGCAGTAACTTTTCTAGGTGAAAAATCTACTTCTACGGCATGACTGTCCATGCTGATGCTGTGAGCATTTCGTCCAGAAAGCTTTAGCACTTGTTCTTGCTTATTGACAATATTTGTCCGATCTCTGTCGCCAGAGGATCTAGTTAACAATAAAAGATAAAAAAATACTGAGATGATAATTGAAAGAAGAACAATTATTTCATGTGCTTTTAGTTTTGGATTTATATTCATAAAGTCAAATATTGAGGTCCGCAGTCTGACTAAATTTTAAACCTCACACGTAGGAATTTTTCTCACGGGCAGAATGGACTCATCCCACCTTCGAGAACTGGGTGACCACCACACCCAGAACCGCATTGCACTAAATTCGTGTAATATAAACCCATATAACTACTATATTGATCAAGGCACTCAACCCTATCGACGCAATACCATGATGTCGTGCCAGTAGAAACCTGCCCTACTTCTGTGCGATACGTAAATCGATTTCGCTTTGTTGTGCAAACGCTACCAGAACCACTCGCATAACTCGTCATGACAAGCCCACTGAAAATGAGCGTACTCTGCGCTCCCATTCCCGCCATCGCGCTCTTTTTCAGGAATGATCTCCGGGTCCGTCTTGCTGGTTTTTCTTCCTTTCTCATTGTTTTTTGATTTCTAAAGAGAGAGCTTGCCATGGGGGGGGGGGGGATGTGGCAAGACCTTATTCATGATTTTTGGTGATTTTTCTGCGGAAGGCAAGTCAGGACGACACTTTCTGCTGATTGGTGGGTTTCTGGGAGCAGGTAAAACAACGGTCATCCAACAGATTACCAAGGAGTGAGAGCAATGCGGGCGGCGGGTGGTTTTGATCATGGACGATCAGGCGTTCTGCCTTCGCATGTCAAAAGGGATACGGGGCTTGTACCGTCGGGTCGCCGGGATTAGAAAAAGTCCGTGACTACGTGCTCAACCAAGAAGAATGGCATCGAAGCAAGTCCTTCAAAGATGAATACCTCGCGCTGGGAGGACGACAGGGAAAGAGGTTCCCTAAAGGGTTTCGATCCGGAAGACGACGGGGCGGTCGGTGAGGCAAGTGAGTTCTTCGACTTCAAGGAGGGCGGTCTTGAGCTGACCAAAGGGGCATTTGTGAAGGAGGAAGACCATTTCAACGAATTCGGCGTCGGGGTTATCGGCGTCGACGGGGGAGTGGGTTCCGGAGATCCCGATCTTGTGCGTAGCGAGGACGGTCGCGACGTCAGCGATGACCCCGGGTTGGTCTTTGACCGAGAAACGGACGTAGTAGGAGGTGACGCTGGCGTCGATTTCGAGGAGCTTCCCTTCTTCGTTGCTGGGGAGGAAGCCCCGGTCGGCACGGGAGTTGCGGGCGGCTTCGGCAAGATCGGAGATGACCGAGGATGCGGTGGGGCCTTGGCCGGCGCCGCGACCGTAGAAGAGGGAGTCGCCCAGTTGGTCGCCTTTGATCGCGACGGCATTGAAAACGCCATTCACGGAGGCGAGGATGTGCTTCTTGGAGAGGAAGGAGGGCTGGGTGCGGATTTCGATGGAGCCATCGTCCTTCTTGAGAACGAGCGAGAGGAGTTTCACGACGTAACCGAGTTCGGAGGCGAAACGGATGTCGAGGGGCGTCACTTTTTCGATCCCGCGAACGTAAACGTCGCGATAATCGATGAGGAAGCCGTGGGCGAGGGAGCCGAGGAGGATGGCTTTGTGGGCGGCATCCCAGCCGTTGACGTCGAGGGTTTCGTCGGCTTCGGCGTATCCGAGCTCCTTCGCTTCCTGGAGGGCTTCGGGGTAGGCGAGCCCAGCCTGGGTCATGCGCTGAAGGATGTAGTTGGAGGTGCCGTTGATAATACCGGCGATGGCAATGATGCGGTTTCCGATGAGGGATTCCTGCAAGGCCTTGATGATGGGGATGCCTCCGGCGACGGCTGCTTCGAAGTAAATCGGGGTGTGGTGTTTCTTGGAGAGAGCGAAAAGGTCGGCGCCACGCTCGGCGAGAAGGGCTTTATTTCCGGTCACGACAGGTTTTCCGGCCTTAAGGGCGGCCGCGACGAGGTCGAAGGCGGCGTCGGTTCCGCCGATGAGCTCGACCACGATATCGACGGACGGATCATTGACGACCTCCATGAGATCGGTGGTGAAGAGCTCGGCTGGAGCCTTGACCTCACGTGGTTTGTGGAGGTCGCGGACTGCGATTTTCCGGATTTCCAGTTGAACCGCGCCCTGGGAACGGGCCCGGATGAGCTCGCCATTCTCCTGAATGATTTTCCAAACGCCCGAGCCAACGGTGCCGAATCCCGCTAAGCCAATCCCTGAAATTGTGCAACTCACGGGGGCTGTCTAGGGTGGTTAGGCGATGCAAAACAGTAAAAATCTCACAGATCGTTGAATTGCACCTCCGGTTTGTCTCGTTATACTACCGACAGATGGCGCAAGAGTATTCATGGGAGAGCACCAGTAGCTACGTTCCGCCCCGGCGGGATCCGTTGGGCTGGTATTTCCTTGTGGCTGTGATTCTGGCTCTCATCGTGCACGTTTTTCTCATCGTATTCGCTGGGCAGCACTTTATCCGGGTGGAGTTCACCGAGCCCCGGGAGATCGTCTCCGAGTCGGTCCGGCTGACAACGGTGGAGACTGAAATCGAGGCACCACCGGTGGAAGCTCCGCCTGAAGAAGACCTCGAGCACCCGGTCATCGACACCGAGTTGGTGGATTCGGTCGAGGATGCGATCGCGGAGCTCCAGAATATCGAGATCGACATCGATACTCAAATTGAGGAGGCCGCTTTGCCGGAGATGAAGATTGAGAAGCCCGCCCTTGTCGGAGATGAGGAAGAGGATCTTCTTAAGCCTACGATTGGCCCGGATGTGACTCCTGAAATTCCCGAGCCTGGGAAGATTCAGTTGGATTTCCCGGAGGCGAGTAAAAGTCAATTGCTCGTCGCGGATGACGGAGCGCCGCTGGCGGACATTACTGATCCCAATGCTGTCCTTGCTGAACTTGGAAAAGTGAAAGGAGCGGGCGGCGACAGCGAAGCGGGCGTGATCAGTGGCTACACTGGTTTGGCAACCTACGCCAAAATGTCGCCCGGGGATCTTCAGCGTAACAAGGCCTCCATCGGGAGTGATCTTCTTTTTAAATTCAATGAATCCACGCTGAGGGACGATGCTCGCTTGACCTTGATGACGGTGGCGATGTTGATCGATCGGAATCCCACGATGTATTGTTGGGTGGAAGGCCACACCGATACCGTTGGTGGCGATGACTTTAACCTGAATCTCGCGGCCAAGCGTGGTGACGCGGTGAAGGATTGGTTGGTGAAGGCTCTGCAGCTGAGCCCAACCCGAATCATCGTTCGTCCTTTTGGGAAATCCCAGCCCATCGTTCTCGAGGGCGACGTCGATCAGCAGGCTCCGAACCGCAGGGTGGACATCAAGATGCGCACGACTCAGCCGGAGCCGTCCACGGCACCGGTGAAAATGTTAGTCAAGCCCGGTAAGGCTGTGGTGGTCACCGACGACGAAGACATTCCTAAGGCGATTCCGGTGACGGAAGATGGGGACATCCCCAAGGCAATCCCTGTCACGGAAGACCAGAATATTCCCCAGGCGATTCCGGTGACGGAAGATGAGTGATTCGGAATTGAGTTTTGTCTCGAAATGGGTAGCTTGAGGCCGTGTTGAGAATCCTACCCGAGCCCCCTGTTTGGAAAGCTGTTCTCGGTTTTGATTTTGACGACACGCTGGTCCTGAAATCCGGGGAGCCTGCCATTGACCCCCGTTTTTTTGACTGCGTGGAATGGGTCCGTTCCACTTACGGGGCGGTGTGGGGGATTGCGACCGGTCGTTCGCTCTACCAGTTGGTCGAGGGGTTCAATGAGGCTCGCTTTCCTTTCCTGCCGGACTTTGTCGTGGTGCGGGAACGGGAGCTTTATTTTCCCGGCCAGTTTGGACGTTGGGTGCCGCACGATGAGTGGAACCGGGGCTGTGAAAAGGATCACAAGAAGCTCTTCCGAAAGTCGAAACGGGTCTTTGCCAAGGTACGAAAATTTATCGAGCAAGAGACGAATGCGCAGTGGTCTTCGGGCGAAGGTGATGAAGCGGGGGTCATCGCTTCGAGCGGTGTAGAAATGGATAAGATTCTCGATTTTGTGGAAACATTGTCGCGGCCTGGCGATCTCACTTATGAGCGGAACTCGGTTTATCTGAGATTTAGCCATCGTCGCTTTAGCAAGGGGACGGGCTTGGTCGAGGCTGCTGATCGCTGGGGTCTGGGGCCGGATCGGATTTTGGCGGTAGGCGATAATTTTAACGACATGAGCATGCTCCAGCCCGAGGTTTGCGAAGCGTGCGGGTGTCCGTCCAATGCCGTCGGCGCGGTGCAGGACTTCGTGAAAAGCCGGGGCGGGGTTGTTGCCAGCAAGCCCGGAAGTCTCGGCGTGATGGAGGTCATGAGGCATTACTTTGACCAATGAGCGGCGAGCTTTGGACCTTCGCGATCATCATGGTGATCGGCCAATTTAGTCCGGGGCCGGACATGTTGCTCCTAACCCGCACCGCGCTGGCGGAAGGATTGAAGGCGGGATGGCTGATGGTGTTGGGAATCGTGACTGGTCTGGCTTTGCACGCGACTTTCGCGATTGGCGGGATGGCCGTGATTCTGGCGCAGGGCGGTTGGATTTCCTGGACGATGAAGTTCGCGGCAGCGGCTTATCTTCTCTGGTTGGCGTGGGGGCTTCTTCGGCCGAAAGTGGGGAGCGGAGAGGTCGTGGTTCCGAAGAGAAGTCCTTATTTGCGCGGTCTCTTTTGCAATCTGCTCAATCCCAAGGTCCTTGTCTTTTTCGCGGGAGTGGTGGCTCCTTTTTTGGGGCCTGGGAATCCTGAGTGGTGGCCCTTTGCGCTCTGGGCCTTGATTGTGGGTGAAGGGCTCTTTTTTTGGTGCCTGTGGGTCTGGCTCCTCCAGATCGAAGCCGTCCGCCGCGGCTACCGAAAAGCCGGACGGACCTTGGATCTGATGTTCGCCCTGGCGCTCGCTGCCTTGGCAGTGAGTTTGGTGCTCACGGATTGATCTTTAGGTGACAGATCGTCTTCTGAATCCCGCGAAAGAGGCAAGGATTGGAAGGAGAAAGATCGCGGTGGAGGGTTCGGGAACCGTGCCGGTAACAATCGGTGTGTTGGGCTCGGTTTCATAGGCCCAGTTGAAGATTTCGATATAAAATGCTCTGGGAGCGGTGATGTAGGCGTATCCATAGTGGACGCCGTCTTCCGCCTCAAAGGAAAAGCCCAGGTAGCCAGTGTTCTCAAGAAACGGACCCTGCCCGGTTGGTTGAATGCCGTTGCGTAGGCTCAATTGGAACCCGCCTGCCGGGTCATCCCCGAAGGCTTCATAATTGTAGAGTGGGTAGTTGACCTCCGGCCCCACGGACACTCCCTTTTCCAAGGGCAAGGGGGCATAAAATTGTTCCCAATTGCCCCAGGCGATTTGACAACGTGAAAGTGCATTGTCTGACAATGTCAAAGTGGGGGTGAAGATAAATTCCGTAGTTCCAAACACCTTCCGTGAAGTCTGAAATAATCCGAGTATGGACTGAAACCAAATGGGGTTCAAGCTGTCACTACGAGAAGCCCGCACGAGCTTTCGACTTTGATGGCGCAGGCCTTGTAGCTGGGTTGGCGGGAGTGGGGGTCGAAGCTGGGGAAGGTGAGGAGGTTGGTGGTGCCTTCGTGCATAGGGAGGAAGACTTCGCCATGGCGAACGGAGGTAGTGAGGTGGGCTTGAGCTTCCAAGGATCCACGACGGGATGACACGGTGATGGGATCGTGGTCTTGAATGCTTAGTGCGAGAGCGTCGTCGGGATGGATGTCGAGAAAAAGCGCTGCGGGGTAGAGTTTTCGGAGGACGGCGCTTTTGTTGGTGCGGGATTGGGTGTGCCACTGGGCGCTGGTTCCGCGTCCGGTCAGCAGTGTGAAGGGGTATTCCTTGCAAGTGGGCTCAGGGAGGGGCGCTGGTGGGTCGAAGATGAATCTGGCGCGGCCGGACGGAGTGAAGAACTGGCCATTTTCGAAGAGGCGGCGCTCGGATGCGAACATCGAACGTCGAACTTCCAACGCTGAACCTTCAAGTGGGGAGTCTTCGATGTTGGAGGTTGGACGTTGAGAGTGCGATGTTCGCAGAGGCCACTGGATGCCGCCGGCTTCGTCGAGATGTTGATAGCCCGCGATGCCGGTGATCTCGCAGGGTTGGCCTTCTGAAAGTTGCTGGAGGAGTTCGAAGGCGGCAGGCGGGCTGGACCATTTCTCGAACATTTCGCCTACTCCCCAACTGTTGGCAAGGAGTTGGATAATGCGGAAATCACTCAGCGCTTGGCCGGGGGCATGGCGAACCTGCTTGATAGTGCCAATGCGACGTTCGCTATTGATGAAGGTGCCGGATTTTTCACCCCAAGCGGCAGCTGGAAGCAAGAGGTCAGCAGTTTTTGCCGTTTCGGTGGTGTGGTACATGTCCTGAACCACGAGGAAATCTAGTTTCTTTCGTACTTCGTGAAACTTGCCCTGGTTGATCCAGCTGTGGGCGGGGTTGGTGGCGATGACCCAGAGGCCTTTGATTTTTCCGGACTCGATGCCGTCGAGGATTTGGTCGTAGGCCCAGCTGGGTTCGGACGGGATTTTTTCTTCCGGGATCTCGAGGATCTTGGAGACCTTGGCGCGGTGGTCGGGGTTGGCAAAATCGTGTCCGCCGAGGAGGTTGGTGGTGTTGGAGAAGAGGCGAGATCCCATCGCGTTGCACTGTCCGGTGATGGAGTTGGGTCCGGTGCCGGGCTTGCCGATGTTGCCGGTCATGAGGCAGAGATTGATGATGGCTTGGGCGGTGCGGACACCTTCGTGCGATTGATTGACGCCCATTGTCCACCACATCGAAACGCGTTTGGTGGGGTCCGAGATGAGCTTGGCGAGGGCTTCGACTTGGAGGCGGCCAATCTGGGTGTCTTCGCGCGTCGCGTCGGGTGAGTAGGGGCGGACGAAGCGGGCGAAGTCTTCGAAGTCTTCGGTATGTTCTTTGATAAACTCTTCGTCCACCCGGCCATCGCGGATGATGCAGTGGGCGAGGGCGTAGAGGAGGGGGAGATCTCCTTTTGATTTGATTTGGAGGTGTTGGGTCGCGATCTGGGCGGTTTCAGTGGCTCGTGGATCGATGACGATGATCTCGGGGTTCCGTTGATTGCGGGCGAGACGCTGGTAAAGAATGGGGTGGGCGATGGCGAGATTGGAGCCGATGAGGATGACGACGTCCGATTCCTCCAGATCGGCGTAGGTGTAGGGCGGCGCATCGAAGCCGAAAGCTTGTTTGTAAGCGACCACGGAAGTGGCCATGCACTGGCGGGTGTTGCCGTCGCCGTGTTTGATCCCCATTCCGAACTTGGCGAAGGCTCCTAGGAAGGCCATCTCTTCGGTGGTGATTTGCCCGGTTGAAATAAAAGCGACGGAGTCTTGTCCGTAAGTGGCTTGAATTTTTTTGAACTTGTCGGTGAAGATCTTGGAGGCGAGGTCCCAGGTGATCTTTCTGGACGGTTTGTTGGAGAATTCTTTGAGAAGAGGAGCGGTGGCCCGTTCGGGTGAGTTGAGAACGGTGAGGGCCTCCCAACCTTTTGGGCAGGCCATCCCTAGGTTGACAGGGTAGTTGGTGGAGGGGGTGAGGCCGACCGCTTCACCTTCGTGGAGATGGAGGTTGAGCTGGCACCCGGTGGAGCAGAAGCCGCAGACGGAGGTCGTGGTGCCATCGGTCTCGAGATTGTGGGGGAGTTTTCCGAGTCCGAAATCGTTGGTCCGCAGAAGGAGCTCGGACGTGAGTGGTCCGGATTTTAGTCGAAGGAAATTTTGGAGCGCGGGCATTCAGGGGATTGTTTGCACGATTTGGGCCACTCTGAATGAGCTTGATTCATGATTGATGGGAGAGAGGCTCTTTGGCAGCCTGAAGCCGCCATGAAATCCTCCCGGTTGAAGAGTTGTTAGTTCGAGATATGCAGGCGATAGAATCTTCCAGGCTGCGCATTGCTAAAAATGGTAGAAGCCCGGTAGCTCACGTTTGCGGTCCCATTTCCCATGTTTGTCGTTGATTGCAAAATAAAGTCGCCATTGACTGGGGTCCAAATGTTGAGATCGTCACTCTGCTTAAGAGTGAAGTTGATGCCTTCGGCAGCGAGATTGACCCGGAAGTTGATGAGTAAATAGTCGTTAACGATACCTCCTACCTCGATCGCATTGTTCGTAAGACCAAGGGTGGAAAATGAAGTGGAGTCAGTGTCGCTCGTGCCGGTGGCAAATTCGAGGAAGGCGCTGAAGCCATCGAGATCGTCATCCTCTGTAGGATCACCAGAAAAGGGGAACGAGTCGAACGATCCTGGAGAGCCGTCGGTGCCGACACTCGAGCGCCAGCTTGTGGGATCATTGTGGTCGGGATTACTAGTGGGATCTTTTAGGACGAGTGAAAACCCATTGCCATCGGCATCAACGGGCCACGGTTCGACATCGTTGTAGGTGAATTCTTTGATGGGCAAGCCGGTGGCGTCGAGAATCGAAGTCAGTTCGCCATCGTTGCTTAGCGATCCACTGTAAAGTCCTGAGACGGTGGGTGCTATGCCATGGCGGAACTGGAAGGCTTCCAGATTGCCAACGAGGACAATGCGTTCTCCCGGGGCAAGAATGAGGGCATCGACAGGCAGGGTGTTATCGAACCCAGAAAAGATGACACCAGCGGTAAAGGTGACTCCCTCCAGTGAGATTGATTGGGTGGGGTGGATGTTGAGGAGTTCGATAAATTCGAAATCACCTCGGCTTAGGAATCCCTCGGCCTCTTCGTCCGCAGTTGGGAGGCTGGGACGGTAGTTTAACTCTGAGACGACTAAATTGCTGGCAGAGGCAGGGGTGGTATCGACGATGAAAAGGCTGTCGGTCAGGGGGCTCCATTTTGAGCCATCAAAAACGCGTGCTTTGATATCGGCGGAAGAATCGAGAGAAATTTGACCTTGATAAACCTGAGCGGAGAGTGAGGGGCTCCCCCCGTTTCCAGAAGATCCCTCAAGGATCCCCTCCCAAAGTGCATCAGAGCTATTGGATCCAAAATTAAGGCCATGGATGGCGAGGATATTGTTACCGACCTGAAGCTTATTGATGAACGAGGTGACGGAATAATTGATAAATTGTATTGCTTGATCATCTGCGTGGGTAGCGGTGGCGGCGGCGTTATAAGGGAGGGATACGGGAGCATTTGCTGAGGCGATTGGGACGCCATTGAGGTAAGCGACAAAGCCATCGTCATAGCGCATTTTCAGGGTGAGTGCCGAAAGGGCATCGATTTCTTCCTGGGTGTTGATCGTGAAGGGGAGGCGGATGTAGCAGGTTTCATTCCCCTCATACATTTCGTTGATGGGAGTATCGATGTAGGGTCCGTAAGTGTTTGCGGCACTTTGTTCATAGCCCACTCCTTGTGGTCCCGTTGTCCAGTTTGCGGTATTTGGCGGATTTGCAGGATTTGTCCATTGCACGGTGGTGAGAGTGCTTCCGCCATTGGTGATCGATGGAACGATGACTTGGCAGGTGGCATTTTCGGTTACAAATAGGGTGCTTGATCCAGGGGCATTCCCGGGAACCCTGGGATCGGTTCCGTCCGTGGTGTAGTAAATGTTGGCACCGAGCCACGAGTTCGGGTCGGACATTGTTAGAGCAAAGCCGCCACTCACTTCTCCTCCATATTGATTAAAGCCCGGAGGGCGCGCGAGGCCACTGGTGCCGCGCGACTGGGTCTCGATCCAATCGAGTCGTTGGGTGAGCCAGTTCTTCATCCAGGCGACCTCAGATTGATGGGTGGTGCGTGATTGATAGCCGTCGGCGTTGGGCCAGAGGTAGGTGCCGAGAACATTCCATTTATCAAAATTGCGGGTCACGGCGTTGGGGGTTCCGGCGCTGCCATCGAGTTCACGGTCGTGCTTGTCGATCAGGGCCATCATGCCGGGTGTCGAGAAGAGGCTGCGGCGCAGGTCCCAGAAGCGATCCCAGTAAGCAAGATCGAATTCCACGTCCTGGAAAAGGCGTTGATACCAGAAGTAGTTCGTCCCACTCAGTTGGGTGTAATACCAACCTGTCGGGTCTTGGCCTTCGAGGTAGTTGGCGTTTCCAAGAGCCAAGTTGTAATCCCAAACTGGTAAGGCCCGTATTTTGCGGTCACGATCTTTTGAAAAATAGGTGCTGATTCGGTAGCCGTCGATTTCTTTAAAGGTCTCTACAAATAAGTGCATGTCGACGAAGCTTGGAACGTCAATATAGGCATTGTAGCCATTCACTGGATCAGTGAAATTACTACCGTGAAGGGCCCTTTCGAAGGCGTTCACATAACCGTGGAGGTAGTTGGCCTGCGCGGTGTTGATTGTTCCGGGATCGTGCATGTCGAGTGGGACTCTTTCTACGGCCGTCGACCATGGCTGGCTATAGGGAGGCTTGTCCTTTTTGAAAATGTAGCCTCCGGTGATGAGGGCCGGGTCGGTGGTGGTCTCGCCTAGTTTTTCGATATCGGCGCGATCTTTTCCGCGCTTGATTTTCTCCATGACGACATAGACGCCACGGTAATCATTCATCGAAACAGTGCCGCCACCGGTATTTAGGAAGAGTTCAACGAAGCGTGTCCGCATCCCTCCACCATTGCGGTGTAACTGTCTTGCCGAGTCATAAACGAGCACGTTACGCATGAGGGTTTTGTCAGAGTAGGGGGCGTGCAGGATCCAATCAGACTCCCTCGGCATTCCCAGAATCGGGACATCCTTATCCTCGTCGTCATTGTTCCAGGTCTCCCACGAGTATTGCTTCTTCGGGAATCCGGAGGAGCTTTGTCCCCGGACGTGCATGCCGCCCCGACCGGTGAAATCCGGGATTCCATCGATATGTGCCAGGTCATCATTGAGATCGCGATCAATCACGACGGTGTAGACGTTTCGGAACGGGCGTGGGGCACTTGGATTACTGGCGAGATCGAGATTCAGGCCGGCGGAATCCGCGATGACGATGGGCAGATTTGACGTGAAATTTTGGACATCACTTGCGAGTTCGATGAGGGTGCGGCTTTTGACATCTCCCGGCAGGCGGCCGGTCTCGAAGACACGCGCCCGAATCGTGGTGGTGTTGGTGATGTTAAATTGGCTGGTGTAAACGGCGGCGCTCTCCGTGGGGATGGTTCCGTTGGTGGTGTAGCGAACAATTGCGGAAGGCGACACCGTCGGAAGGATCATAAGTGTTGTAGCGTTCGCAAAGACTCCGCCTGAACGATCAAATTGGACGCTTTCGGCAGGAAGGCCCGCCGCTTGAAGGCCGGTGTTTCTAGCATTGGGGGTGGAGGTCTCAAGATATCCCAGAGTTCGAGCCTGCCCTAACTCGCCATAGGAAACATCTGCCGCTTGGGCTGCAAAGGTGAATTCGCTGATGACGGTCACGCCATTCGGAGCGATGAGGGCGAGGTAGCCCCCGGTTTTTGGCAGGGTGAAGTTGGGATGGAGCTGGGAGCCGCTCAAGGCTCGGTCTTTCCCTGAGGCGAAGAGGGTGAAGTATTCGTAAGCAGCGAGGCTATGGGAGGGGAACTGCCAGAGTGTCTTATTGGAACTATCGTTTGTGAGATAGTAGCCTGAGAGATTTACGGCGGCATTTTGTCCGTTGTAGATCTCGATCCAGTCCGAGCTATCGAGGTCTTCATCATCGAGGGTTGTATTATTAGCGACAAATTCTGAGATGATTGGGCCGCCGGTGAGAATGGGGCTTTGGGTCGTGGTGGAGACTGAGATGTTGTCGAGGTAGGTATTCTGGTTTGCTCCACCAGTACGCCCGGAGAATGCGAAACGATTACCTGGTGAGGGTACGAAGCCTGGAGTGGCGAGGTTGGTCGCCAGGACATTTCCATTGTAGGTAAGATCGAGTCCGGAGCTGTCCCAGTGCAAAGTGACTGGAACCCAAGCACCTGAAGTCGAGCCGTAGTTGTGGGGGTAGTTCTCTACGCTCACGCCGTCAGAGAAGACTTCGATTGAGGGTGAATCGCCACCGTTGTTGTAGGTGTCCCAAGCGATGATGAGACCATCAGCGACCGCGAAGCCCGCTTCCCCTCCACCGTCCCCGCCGGGGATATCCCCGAAGGTGAGCGAAAGGCCATCGGCAAAGGAGCCGGAGCCTCCGATTTGGAGATCAAAAGAAAAGGTCCACGAGTCGATTTTCTGCCCTGAATCGAGATCGGCGATTTTGAAAGAGGACGAGGTGCCACCGGTGTTGTTTTGTGTGAGGCGGAGGTAGGGATTTCCGCTTCCTTGAACTGAGGCTGTTCCGTCGTTGCTGCTAATGGTTGAGCCGTCGCCAAGATTGGTGGCTCCAACCGAAGATCCTGTGAAGTCTTGTGAGTAGCTTCCGCCGAAGGCAAGGAGGGGGAAAGAGAGCGCAAGGATCGAGCTTGGGAGGGGCTTTAAAAACGGGGATTTCATAGGAGAGTGCTGACCCGATACCCGAATTTTAGACGGGGATTGGGAGCGCGAGGTGGAGTTGAGCGATCACTGGAATGTCATCGTTTTCCCCTGAAGCGGGACCATCGCTTTGGTCCTAGGGGATCGAGCGTGAATTACAAATTGTTTTTTGCGCAACTTGGGTCAGGGCGATCAAGCTCAGGGTGGTTGTCTGGTTAATTGATTTGGGGCGGGGGCGTTTTGAGCAGTCGCAGGGCGGCGTTGGATTTGGCGGTGTGATGGTGGAAGCCGGCGTTGCGGGTGGCGAAGGCTTCGTGGTCGTGGAGTCGGAGGACGGCTCCTCGTAGCAAGGCCAGGACTTGCCCGCCGCTGGGTTTCTTGCGCGGGCGCGAGGCTTTCTTGCGCGGGCGCGAGGCGTCTTCTTTCCATAGGCTGGTGTCTCGCCGCCAGTGGTTTTTGATTCCCTGCTAGAGGCCGTGCCCGGCGGGGCGTCCGGCCTGGAGGTAGTGGCCTTGGTTGAGGATTTGGCGGAGGTGGTCGATCTCAGCCTCTTCGGTGGCGGTGCGCAGGACGAGGTGGTCGGTGGCGAGGGCGGACTTGGTCATCAGGGATTCCATGGCAGGCTGAATCTGCCTGAACCGAGGCTTTTGTTTAGAGAATTCGGAAATCATCAATGCCTACGGGACCTAGCGAATTTCCGAAAAATCGCCCTGGGGCGAATCATGATGCGATTGCCGGTAATTTTAGGGGTGAAGCAAGGAATGGTCTGAAGGGGACACCTTGTCGAACTTTTGGGAGTGATTTTTTGGTGGGGGTGACTTTGGGAATTAAGGAGGAGGCTTTTTATTATCCAGATGGGATGATCGTTTGTGAGCCGGTGGGTGGTGGGGATAGGTTTAGGGATCAGCCGGTGGTGATTTTGGAGGTTTTGAGTCAGTCAACTCGTCGGAATGATGAGGTACAGAAGCTGCGTGATAAGCTGCGTGATTATTTCACGCTGCCTTCGTTACAAGTTTATCTTCTTGCCGAGTCTGATGAGGTAGTGGTTTGGTGTGGTGGTTGTGGGGATTCCGGCAGGAAAAGTCCCTAGTCGACGCCACATTTTACTGGAATCAGGAGACTTTAGCACGATTTTCACTGCAAGAGAGCGTAGATTCCCAGCCCGCGTTGCCAAGTTCTTTTTTGGCAGGGGGATTTCAGGCACCAAGTAGAATGACACCCGGATGAAAATGCTCTCTGGGATTATGAGTCAATCTGCACGCTCTGACATTTCGACCGACCAACGGGAGGCTAGTGCATCGTCCTGTTAATGAGTGTGCGTTTCGTTTTGGAATGATTTCGTAAGATCTATAATCTTGCGGAGTTTCTCCGGCCCCTTCGTCCACACATAGGGTCCACAGCTCTGATTATAGGTTTT
>Ga0335396_10003051_pt1 | contig 19717 bp, 22 predicted proteins | sample FRY02_FD_205743 | JGI IMG/M metagenome (GOLD analysis project Ga0335396, IMG submission 205743) | Freshwater microbial communities from Lake Fryxell liftoff mats and glacier meltwater in Antarctica - FRY-02 (spades assembly) (version 2) | ecosystem: Environmental > Aquatic > Freshwater > Ice >... | reverse complement strand
CTTTTGGTTTTTTACCTTTTGAAATACGATCAATTATTGCTTGTTCTAAAGCTATTGGGCAAAGATTCCAAGTTTCGTTTTCACTATCTATAAAAATGGGTGTCGCACCTTGGTATAAAATCGGATTGGCTGATGCAGAAAAAGTCATTGACTGGCAAATAACTTCGTCGCCTGCCTTAACTCCCAATAAAATTAAGCCAAGATGTATTGCGGCTGTGCCAGAACTTAACGCTCCAACATGACATTGATTTCCTAAATATTTTTCGAGGTCTTTTTCCATGCCATTAACGTTGGGCCCTAAAGGTGCTACCCAATTGGTATCAAAAGCTTCGTTTACAAATTTTTGTTCGTTTCCTCCCATGTGTGGTGAGGAAAGCCAAATTTTAGACTTATTCATTTCTTTTATTAATTATTGTAACTTTTTCTTTGAATCTATAAAATATAGTTTCATTATCTAAAATATCTTTATCGATAGTCATACCTGCTTGAATCAAATTATAAGAACCTATTTTGACATCAGGAATTACAGTATTTCTTATCCCAAAAAAATTATTATCCCCAACACTAACATTCCCCGACAAGCCACTTGTTGAAAAAAAATTGTTATTTCCGACTTGACAATCATGGCTAATAAAACTGTAGGAAGTGAAAATATTATTATCTCCAATTGTTACATTGGGTCCAATAATACAATATGGATAAACAATATTACCATCTCCAATTGTGGCAGAATCAGCAATTATTGCGGTTGGATGAATAATTGTCATAAAAGATATTTTTTTATGACTAACTTTACTCAAAATCTTTAACCTACTTTGAATATTTGCGAATCCAAAAATGTATTGACAATCAGTCTTAAATTGAAAAGAATCTGAAGTTCCTAAATAAGGTTGGTCAAATTTATATCTTAATACATTAATTTTAAATTTCTCTTGATTATCATCAATAAAACCTAATATTTGAACTTTTTCCGATAACACTTTGTTTATGTCTTTTAAATAAGAACAAACTTCTGCTGCGACAGCACCCGAACCGATAATAATAACTTTTTTCATTATTTATTTTTATTCCACTATGTTTTTTAAATAAATAGTACTCAGCCAGAACTTGTTCCCATGTCCAGGGTATACTTCTAAATCATTATCTTTATACTTTTCTAAAATAAAATTCAAACTATTTAAGAGGTCTTTCTTATTTCCACTAGGTAATTTGGTTACTGTTTTATGTTCCGGAATAATTAAATCTCCAACAAATATTTTATTATAAAACATAATAGACATCCCACAATCGGTATGTCCTGGAGTTTTGATAAAGTAAAAACTCATGCCATTCCAAACCAATGAGCATGAAATTGATTCAATAGAAATATCACAAGGGTAAGTTTTAAAACCAATTTGATCGTAAAACACAGACATATTTTTTTTCTTATTAATAATTTTATCCCCACAAAGTTGGGAGGTAATAATTTTAGATTGATTGTAGATAGATTTTAAATCATTTACTCCCCATATATGATCAAAATGCTCATGGGTTAAAAAAATATAATCTACGCCTAGATTTTTGTTCTTTAAAAAATGTATTAATTCAGAGCTATCTTTTGAACCGGGATCTACAATGACACAACCTGGAGAATCATCGGAATAAATTACAAAACAATTAGAGTCAATAGGATTATTTATTATTCTTTTAATTATAAAATCCATTGGCTAACCTGAAATATTTATTGATCTGCCCCCATCAACTGTAAACTGCTGTCCAGTAATCCATTTAGAATGATTAGAAAGTAAAAAATCAACCATTTGAAAAATATCATTTGGTTCGCCTATTCCTAATGGATAAGTAGCTTCCATTCTGTTTTTCACTTCCAAATTTTCAAAAATATTTTTAGTCATTTCAGTAAGTACAGCGCCAGGTAGCACTGAGTTTACCCTCACTTTAGGAGCCAATTCAACAGCCAAACATCTCATTAGCGTATCTATCGCGCCTTTAGATGCACCATAAGCACTTAACCCCTTAGCCCCCATATTACTAATATTGCTTGAAATAAAAACAATATTAGATAATGATGCATTATTAACTTTCTTTTGGGTCAAAACCTTACACAGTAAACTAACTGAAATAACATTAATATTAAAAGTTTTAGATAATAATTCTAATGAAGAGATTTTTAACGGAGCCATCTTCATATATCCTGCGCAATGAACTATCTTATCAATCACAACTTTATGATAAAGCATGAAAGAAGTTAACGAAGTTTCTATCTTATCTACTTTATTTAAGTCCTGTTGCCACACTATACACTTATTTTTAGCACCACAAAGTATTTTAACTTCGTCCAAGCGAACCAAATCTCTACCGTGCAATACTACATTATTAGTCTTTGATAATTGCACTGCTATTTCTTTCCCTATTCCAGAAGAAGCCCCAGTTACAAGTATAAATTTTAATTCCATTTTAATATTTTTTTATTGTGCGGTAAATCCGCCGTCAACATTCATGATTGATCCGGTAATCCATTTTGACATGTCTGAAAGTAAAAAAGCCACTGAATTAGCTACATCATCGGCTTCACCCAATCCTAAAGGATGTAATTTGGTTAGGGTATCATTATATTCAGAATTAAATGATTCTGAAATTTTCTGCAGCATGTTGGTTTTAATAAAGCCTGGCGCAATGCAATTCACACGAATATTTTTTGAAGCAAGCTCTATAGCAAGTGATTTTGTCACACCGTGTAAAGCTGACTTAGACATTGCATAACCAACATTAGCGGCTGACCCAACAAGACCATAGACTGACGATATAAAAACCAATGAACCTCTTTCCCCTGCAAAAATCTTTCTGTTTGTGCATATCTTTGCTAATTCAATTCCTACGTAAGTATTTAACATAAAAACCTCAGTTGTAGTTTTTTCATTTATACTTTTCAAAGGAGAAATATATGGTCTACCAGCTAAATGGACAAAGCCATTTAGTTTACCAAACTTAGTTACTGAATCTTTTATTTTGGTTTTTAATTCGGAAATATCATATAAATTAATAATAACTTTAACAACATTGGAAGAGCACATTTTTGAAGTATCATTCAATCCTTCCTCATCAATATCTACCAGAATTAATTCTGCACCTAATTTTGATAATAAAATACTTGTTGCTTTACCTAAACCTGAAGCAGCCCCAGTTATTAAATACCTTCTATCGATTAAGCTTACCGGGTTATATAACATAATTATTTTTTCTGATTGAAAAGTTCGTATAACCCTTGTATTGTTTTAGCTTCTAATATATCATTAACCGAAATAATAATTCCATACTCATCATCTGCTAATGAAATAATCGACAATCCTGTCAATGAATCCCATTCGTCAAAAGCTATCACTTCATCCTGAAGATTAACAGAATCTACTTCAAACAATTCTGCCATCTGTTCTAAAAAATTTTCCATATTTAATATTCTATAATTTCACAAAAATCTAACGGACCTATTTCTAACAACATTGAGGCCCAGGTGAGTCCTACACCGAATCCCGACAAACAAATTTTAAATTTTTCATCTATTAATTTAGACCCTAAGTTATAAGTAATTGCTACGGGAATTGTCACGCCGCTAGAATTACCAAAATTCTCTACCACATTACTTGGCATTTTATCCCTATCCACGCCTATTTTATCGGCAACTTTATGCAACATAAACCTGTTAGGTTGATGAAACATATAATAATCAACATCTTCTTTCTTTACTGAAGCCTTAATAAGTAATGATTCTATTAATGGTGGTACCTCGACTTGAACAAAATTAAAAACTTCATCTCCTTTCATGACTAAATTATCTTTACTCCTAAAATTGCCACTAGCATCTTCATACAAAATAGCTGTTTCTGGGGATGAGGGTAATCTTGAACCACCTGCAGGTATTTGCAGAACTAACGCACCCTTCCCATTCATTTTTATGTTACAAAAAACTTCTGTCTCTTGAGTACTTTTTTCAATTATTGTAATGGCAGCTGCATCTCCTATTAAAGGATTACTATTTCTATCTTTCTTGGAAACTTTTGGACTTAAAACATCTGCATTTAACAAAACTACTTTGTTAATAGCTTCTTGATCAAGCATCATAAAAGCTTGATTTAGTCCAACAATATATCCTGCGCAACCTTGATTAATATCCAAACAGATCATATCGTGCTTAAGACCAAAATAACCTTGAATAACATTACTTGTTGGGGGCATAATGTAATCTGGTGATTGTGTCACCAAAATTATAGCATCAATATCTTCTTTTTGCAGTTTGTTTGTTTCAAACAAATAAGCTAATCCTCTTATGCAAAGATCTGAGGAGCATACTCCTTCTTCTACAATTCTTCGCTTATTGAGGCCCAATGCCGATTTAAGCTTTAATGATTTCGCATTAGAGAAATTGTAGTTATGCATTTCATCCTCAAACGACACTTCCCGTTCAGGCAAGATCGTCAATATACCTGTTATTTTCTTATTGCTAAACTTTAAGTCCATTATTTCTGAATATATTTAGCTAATAGTTTGACAATACTTTTAATGGAAGAAAAATTTTCAGGCAGAATATCGACACCTTCAATTGATATACCAAACTCCTCATCCAATGAAGTAACCAAAGTAACTATATCAAAAGAATCTAGCATTCCCGCCTCATGAAAATTATCTACAGGTTCTGAAAAATCAAATTCTGGTCGTATCTCATTTAAAATTTTTAAAACTTTATCGTTCATATTTCTTGTTTCTATTTATCATTACAAAGTTATACATTTTCTCCTCAACAAAACCATAATGTCTGTAACGTTTTATTGCATTTTCATTAGTTTTAATTACCCAAAACAATTGTCTTTTTGTGTTTTTCCCTTTATAAAGGAAATATTTAAATAGTAAAGATCCTATTTTTTGTTCTCTATAATCTGGATGAACAAACCAATATCTTAAATATAAACTTACTCCATTCAGATCATAAATGATAAAACCACAAATTTTAGAGTCAATTTCATAGACTAATAAACTTCCGGATTCTACCCAAGAGATTAAGTCTAATTTGTTAGGCAACTGCTCTGCCATTGGATCAAAATACCTAACAAATAAACTATTTATTTCATCTATTTGGTTTATAGTGGCTTCCTTTAAATTAATTTTTAACTCAAAATTTAATGACGAATCACTCACCATTCTACTCATACGTACCAAAGATGTATATTCATTAAAGTAATGCTGATTAAAAACAGAAATGATTTCTGAATTTTCTTCTTTAACGATTAGATCGGTAACGAAAATTAAATTTGGAAATCGATTAACCAATAAAGGTAAACTAACCTGCAATTCATTTATTGAAGAAGCAATAAAAAATAAAGAATCAAAGCCGTCCTTTTTTTTAACTAAAAACAATACTTCCAGAATTTCAATTGAAAAAAAAATCCCTTTTTCTATCCATTTAGAAACAGTCAATTCATCATGAAAAAAATTAGTAATACTTTTTTTCTTATGAGCTTTTATATGTGTGATGCTATTTTGAACAGCAAGAAAATTTTTAACTGTATTCATTTATAAGTTTAAGGTGTTTTTTAATTGTAATCTATCAATTTTACCATTGGTATTTCTCGGAAGTTCATCCATTCTAATATAGACCGTAGGAACCATGTATTTAGGCAAAACAGTTGTAATCTCTCTTCTGAAATATGCTAAAGGAATTTCCTTAATGGCTTCATAAAAAAGTGTAATTTCTTTTTTTAAACTGTTATAAACAATACAACCATTCTTAGCCAATTTTAGCGTATTTACAATTACATGTTCTATTTCTCCTAATTCGATTCTATATCCCAAATGTTTCACTAAACTGTCTTTACGCCCTTTAAAAATTATTTCGCCTAAATCATTTAAAGCAACCACGTCTCCTGTCCTATAAATCGTTTCTGGATAGGATTTATTTAATGGGTTTTGAACAAAAGCCTCTCGTGTCTTTTCTGGGTTATTATAATATCCCATAGCCAAAGAAGTTCCTCTAACACAAAGTTCTCCTTCTTCCCCATTTTGAATTAGTTGATTATTATCATTTAAAATTAAAATTTCTGTGTTTTTACAAGGAATTCCAATAGGAAGTGCTTCATCGTCATTAATATCTCTATTAACAATAAAATAAGTACAATCTAAAGTTATTTCGATTGGCCCATATAAATTGGCAAAAAGAACCTCAGGTAAATTACCCCTCCAGTAATTAAATTGTTTGGTTGGAAACACTTCACCCGCAAACCAAACAGTTTTTAGAGCAGGTAAATTAATGTTTGTAAGTAAATCCATATTGGCGATATTAACCATTATTGTTGGCACCCAAAACAAAAATGTTGTTTTGTGAGTCTCCAATAAATTTAGTATTTTAAGTGGAAATGCTGCTAAAGTATCCGGTATCAGGAGTAAGGTACTCCCTTTTGCCATTAGCAGGCACAACTCAAAACTATAAATATCAAAAACTAATGGAGATAAAGAACCAATTATTTCTTGTTCAGAAAAATTAAAAGTATCTATAGACCATTCTGTAAAATCAATGAAACTTTTATGATTTAAAACGACTCCTTTAGGTGTGCCAGTTGAACCCGAGGTATTGATTATACATAAAGGATCTGTATCAATTCCTCTATCTAACCTATCCAAGAGTAATTGGGTTTCAATTGATAAGTCAAAATTAATCTCATCAATATTTATTATTAAATCTTCAGTTCCAATATTTTTGATTAATTTCAAATATTGGTTATTGGTTATTATAACTTTAGGTTTTATTAAATCAATAATATTTTTTATTCTCTCTACCGGAGTTTTTATATCCAAGTTCATATATATATTGGAACTATAAGTTATACCAATATTTGAAATTATACTATCTATACTTTTAGGTAAAAAAACAGCTATAGGCTCGTTTTTAAAATCGTTTTTTAATATTAATATTTGAGCAAGTTGCTTAGCTTTATTAATTAAATTTTCAAATGTAATTGTATTAGCTCCCTCAATTACAGCTATTTTAGAGGAGTGATGCTTTGCAGTAATCTCTAAATATTCAAGAATATTCTTTTGCATAATTATTTAATTATTTCCATTAAAGGCTTCCATTGAAACAGATGTTGCAGATGAAATACCTTCTGATTTTATTACTTTATTTATTGTTTTCAATACTATTTTAAAATCCATTAATAGACTCATATTTTCAACATACCAAACATCATATGCAAATTTATCTTTCCAATTAATGCCATTTCTCCCATTAACCTGTGCCAGCCCAGTAATCCCTGGACGGACTTGATGTCGTTTTTTTTGTTCTTCGCTGTACAAAGGCACGTAATGAGGTAACAAAGGTCGAGGACCTATTAAACTCATATCTCCTTTTAACACATTAAGTAATTGCGGCAATTCATCCAGAGAAGTTTTACGCACAAAATTTCCTATCTTTGTCATTCGGTGTGAATCTTCTAATAAATTTCCCTTTTCATCTTTTTGATCAGTCATTGTTTTAAACTTTAAAATGGTGAATATTTTACTATTTTTTCCTGGACGTAATTGAAAGAAGTAAGGCTTTCCACGATTTGTAAAAAACAATCCAATTGTTATCAATAAAAATAAGGGACTCAAAACGAGTAATCCAAAAAACGCGACTAAAAAATCAATTAATCGCTTGAAAAACTTTTTATACATTTTTTTAATATTACAAATTCTAATATTGACTATTGACTATTTTTTGATAAACTTCTAAACTTTTTTGCCAAAGTTTTTGCTGCTCAAAATTTTCAATAATACTATTTCTTGCGGAAACTGACATTTTCTTTAATTTTTCTTTATTATTGAAACAAAACGCCATTTTCTGATTAAGTTTAATTTCATCTCTGCTTCTAATCAAAAAACCATTTATATTATTCACAATTATTTCATTACATCCAATTATATCAGATGAAATTGAAGGTACATTCATTGCTCCAGCTTCCATTAAAACAATACCAAAACCCTCTCTATACGACGGGAAAACAAAAACATCCATAGCTTTAAAAAATGGTCTCACATCTTTTTGAAAACCTGCATGGATTATATCCTTATTATTTTCAATTTCTTGTATTGTCAATTCTTCTAAAGGATCTAAATCATTTTCAAATCTTCCGATAAGAAGAAGTTTTGTGTTAGAATTTTGAATATTAATTTTTTTGAATGCAGCAACTAACTCATTTATTCCTTTATCGCCAACCAATCTTCCTATAAAGCCAAAAACAAAGTCATCTTCTTGAATACCATAAGATGATCGAATCGATTTTAAATCTGAAATTTCTGGATCAAAATAATTTAAATCAATCCCATTAACGCTTCCGTTCCAAATCAAGACAATATCTTTTTTGCAAAGAACATCACTAATCATAACATCCTTAACTCCTTGACTAACAGAAATAACATCTGTTGCGAAAAAGCAAGAAATTCTTTCCATTAACATTAAAATTTTTCTTTTATTTCCAAATTCTCCATGATATCGCAATCTATGAACGTAGTAAATTCTTTTAGGAATTCTTGTAACCCAAGCGGCAATCATGGAAAGTAAACTTGCCTTTGGAGTATTTCCATGAACAATATAAGGTTTCACTTTTAAAAAAAGAAAAATAAGTTCAACTAAACTGACAATATCATTGTATAAAGATATCTCTCGCCGCATTTTTACAGCATGACCTTTTACACAGTGAAAATCGCACATTTCATTCAGATGAATTCCAGAAGAAGAAACTAACTCAATATCAAAACTTTCTTTCAAAACATTGACTTGTCCTTTAAAAAAGGGTAATGAATCTGAAACTGTTGTAACAATAAGAAATTTTTTTTTCATTATTATGTACTAATATTGATAATAATTACAAATTCATAACCTTATATATTTAACAAATTATCTGTTTAATACGGAAGATAATAGCAAATGAGGTTTATCTAGAATAATATAATCTAACGTGGATAGTTTTAAATATTTATCGGGATTCACTACATCATCAATAACAATAGCCTTTCCTAAATAATGTGATTGTAATAACACAGATGAAAAAAGGGAAATAGATGCATTTGTAGAAGAAATCGATTGTTGAATGTTGATCTTATTAAAATCTTCTATCGTGTCATGACAAAAGTACTTTTTTGTAAGATGTAAATCTGTCCATCTTAAATGTGGTCTTACTCTATATGTATAACCTAATTTTTTGATTTCTTCCAATGATCTATAAATACTTGATAACTCTTGCTCATTTTCCATTGATAAATAATACGTAAAATCAACTATCCTTTGTCGGTTTTCCTCTATGCACGGCTCCAAACTAAAATATAATGGACTACAAATTATAAATTGTTTCTCAACATCATTGTATCGAAGAAAAGATTTTATATAGTGTTTATCCATTACATAACATTTATGAAATCTAAAAAAAGCTATATTTACAGTAGAAAACATCTCTCCAGACATAAAGTTATAATGAGATACATTATTCTGTTCACAAAATGCAGTTAGTGCTGATGAAGTAGCTGTGTTTTCGCCTGTAATACATATTGCTTTCGGGTTATACTTTAATATTATCCCTCGATAGTTAGCAATTTTAAATAAAAGTCTAGTAGTTAACCAAAAAGAAAACGGATAATTACTGATGAATTTGAAAATAAATACAATATCTCTCCATAACAGTTTAGATTCCGAAAAAAATTTAACGTCGTAGATATCATCTGCAATTTCATTCGGATATATATTAGGCGAATTAGTACAATCTAAACCTATTAATTTAGTTTTTATTAATTGACTTTTTAACGGTTTTTTCTTACAAAAATAAATCAACAACAATAAAGGAAAGGAAAATAAAAACAATAAATTAATTATAAATTTGAAATAAAATGGAAGAAAATAAGTTTGACATAAATGTTGTTTATGCGTTCTGTCAAAATCGTTTTCAGATGGAGATAAGGATTTAAAAAAAAGATCATCATCCTTCAAATTTCTTTTAAATTCGTTGAGTATATTTTCAACAAAAAAACTTATTTGCCAGCGACTATAAAGATTAAAGATGTATTTCAGCATTTTTTTTAGTAAATATATTTGAAAAAAAGATTAGTAAAAACAACAAATAATCATAAAACGAAAAAAAGAAAACAGAATCTGACCAACCACGTAACAAGAGGGTACTAAAAATAAAAAAAACTAATGTTGATGACTTATAATAAGAATATAAAACCTTGAATCCTTTTAAGAGTATAATTATTGAAAGTAAACCTGTATAATAATGAAATCTAATATAAGAATTATGAGGGTTCATAGATAAGTGTTCAAAGATAAAAACATCCGAATAATCAAAACCTGTAAAAAAATTCAAAAAATTTATATTATCTATGTACGACATCAAAACCTGAGATCGTTCCGCTGACTCAAAACCATCTTGTAGTAGATGTTGAAATGCTTCAAAATTATTTATTAAAAGAAGTAAATTACTAAAATTTAAAATAACCAAAAAAATTATAGGAGTTAAAAAAACTAATGAAAAAAACAAACGATATCTTAAACTTTTATATTTTATGTAAAGATATACTACACCAATAAAAAGAAATAATGAAGTGATAATTCCTGACCTTCCCATAGCTAAAAAAGAAATGATTAAAGTAATTATAGTAGGCCACATAAATATTTTTTTTTTTTCTTTTATAGATACCAAATAGATCAAAGCTGTATTAGTAATAGCAATCACAGAAAAAACATTTCGACTTGCAGACTCAAATACAAAATTTAACTCTTCACCACTATCAAACAAAACAAATTTAAGTAAAACTACATCAATATAAATTAAAGTAACATATAAAATCTTTAGATTGAACTCGTTTTTTGATATAAAATAGGCAAAACATGGAGCCGCTAAAAAATAAATACTATCAATAGAAAATGTGTTATTTAGCGACCCTAATAGAACAATAAAACAATAAATAATAACCCACATAATTACTTTGTCTTTTTTATCAAACAAGTCTCTAGTATTTAGACTCGTATAAAAAGCAGAGAAAAACGATAAGACAACAAGAAAAATTGTTATTAATGGCTTAAAATTACGTTCTAATATATAAAAGTAAAAAGAAGATATCATATAACAAGCCAGTATTAAACTAACAAATGTCTTTCTACTAAAAATATTTTTCATGAACATAACTGTTTTTGATTTTTTAAAAATACAATTTTAATTACCTGTTAAAGTAAATAAAAATTAAATAGTAGCCTTTTTTACTAAAAATGTTGTGATAAAAAAATTTAAAAAATATGCGATACATACTCCTAAAGCAACACCTTGAAGAGGTTCAAAATATCTTACAAAAAGAAGAGGACATAAAATCAACAATAATGCATTTGATAATTGTTGACTTGCCATATACTTCCATGCTTTCATTGACCACAAAATATTTGCACCAAGACTCCATCCATATAATCCACCAGCAAAAACAAGTATTTGCATAGTTTGTATCACTGGGAGATAATTATGGAAATAATTTTTAACAACAAAAGGAATGAAAAAATATAATACAATAGGAATAGCAGTGAAAATTACAACTAGATATTTTGTTGTTTTTTTATATAATAGCCACATAGTAGCCTTATTACTATTATTACTTCCGTACTGAAAAGTAAACTTTGGATACAAAAAAGATCCTATAGCATTAATTAATATTAGTAAAGCTGAAAATGCGTATAAACCAAATGAATAAATCCCTAATGTTAGTTCGTCTGCATAATAATTAACAATCCATCTATCACTTGTCAAAGCAATAGAATGGACATATGCCATTATAAAAATTGGCAAACCTGTTCTCATTAATAAAAAAACGACCTTCTTATTCCATCTAAAAGGTTCAACAAATGGCCTATATATGTGTAATAAAACTACAAACAAAAATTGAACAAATAGCAAACGTAGCATCATTCCATAAAATCCATAAAAATAAATTAGTGCAACAGAAAATATACTAGCCAAAGCATAAACAGTCTGAATGAAGGAAAGTTTGTTAAAATGAGCATTGGATCTATATGTAGCTTGCAAATAACTATTGTAAAAATTTATAATTGTTATTATTGTCACAGATAAAAAAACATATCCTTTATCAAGAAACCCATAATACAAATAATATCCGCTTACAACAGCACCAATTACTAAAGTTAATACAGAACATCCAACTATATAAAATTGTGATGATGATATCATTGATTTGGCCAAATTTGTTTTACCCTGAGACAATAAATAAGGTAACTCTCTGTTCAAACCATTTACGATCCCACCAGAAAAAAAATTAGCATAAGTAGAAAAAGTTAACATAATGGTCCATATTCCTAAATCTTTAGGAGTTACATTGTCAGCAATAAAGAAAATTGCTATAAACTCAGATATTGATTTAAAAATGGCTGTTATAACATAAAACATAACTGTTTTGTGTTGTAATATCTTGTGGGATAAAAGTAATTTTGGCTGCTTAAAAGAAATATTCATAAATTTATTGTAACCAGTTATCTATTTTATATAATACTATTTTTAACATTTCTCTGAGAGATACATTTAATGATAAATTGAATCATTGTTAGCACAGCTCTTTTAGAATTGATCCGAGTTTTAAACCCCTAAAAGTCTTATCATAGGGTACAACTATCATTAAAGACATAAATCCTATAAATATAGACAGAATTTGATAAAAATATATATTGCTATGATTTTTTAAATATAATTCTTATAGAAATTTGATTGTTTGTGATTTTATTTTATATCTTTTTAATTATCTTAGCTGGATTTCCCACTGCAATAACTCCGTCTGGAATCGATTTAGTTACAATTGAGCCAGCACCAACTACTGAACCGGTACCAACTATTACTCCTGGAAGAATAATTGAGTTGGCTCCAATCCAACAGCCTTTTTTTAAAATAACTTGTTCTGCTTGATAGTGCCCTTGATCTATAATTGCCATGTTTGGATTATCAAAACAATGGTTCTCTACATAGATATGAACACCTGAACCCATCATTACGTCATTTTCAATTATAATTGACTGTTTCAAGGAATCTGTCTCTCCATGGAGCATAACACCAGGTCTAATTACAACTCTTTCCCCAATTGCTATTTGAGAACAACCTACCGCATAGGCCCCAGGTCTAAAATCTGCTGAATCACTAAAATGATTAAACTTTTTTTTACAAAGTTTAATCATTTTAGATTTAAAAAACAATCTCCAATAAGTTCCCAACATATCAGGACCTATTCGATCAGCGTTTTTCCAAAATTTTATTTTATCTGATATCTCTTTAATCATTTTTAATCCTCTAAACCAGTTTGAGCAACATTATGTCTTAATTTCCAAATTCCTTCAGCATCTTTACCCCACAAATGTGGTGATCTAAATTTATCGCATAAATCATGAAATTCTTCAGCTGTCATGCCAATATACTCCATAATGTCTTTGAAGTAACGATCAGGAAATTCTCCATCAAATCGATTCACTAATGCAACTCCTTCCTCCCTTGTCAAGTGTCTGTTTCTAATTTCTTGTGCGGCATCGTATGTTGCACGACCAATACCAAACTTTATAAATGTCGTATAAAAATGTAAATCATCAATTTTATCATCGATACCACTATACTTGCTAAAAGTACCTTGTGTTCTATGCGGTCTTGCCTTGAAACCTGTATTTTCGACAGCATAATAATATACTTCTTGCGGTGTCCATCGAAGGTAATAACCCAAATAATGCACTTCTATATTTGCTTTTTCTAAATCTTCTAATTTTGGTGGTAAAAATGACATTAGATCACTTAATCGAACATCATATTTCTCCATCAAGTCTTTAATAGAAACTCCCGCTAAAAATACTTCATCTAAGTGTTCAAAACTGAAGTACGATTTATCTCTTAAAGAACTTGTATTATCTGCTAAAGGATTACCATATTCTGCTTCATTTTCTCCATAAAAAATCAAATTGATTCCGTGTTGAGCAGCAATCTTAGGTGCAAGATTTTTTTGTCCTAAAATAAAAGTTTGAAAGGGATGTAATAAATTCTCAATGGACAATCTAGTTAGCAATTTCATCACCTTACCATTTCGGTAAAAAGAAACATTATCAAAACCGCTATCCAACCAATTTTTCCAATTTTTCAACCCATAATCCGTATATAAAATTGGAGGCCACGTGCATGTCAACGGATTCATATTGTACTTGTACTTTAGTACGTGGGCTTGATAAGCACTATCTTTACCGCCACTACCTGGTACCAAACAGTCGTAAGAACCATCATTTTTACGATGCTTATCCAAAAGTTTTATTAACTCTTCTTCACGCATCCCCCAATCAATATTATCCTTAATTTCAGCAGTTTTACAAGCATCGCAAACTCCCTCATCATCAAAGTTCATGGTCGTTTTTTTACTGTCTTTGGTATGTTTAAATTCTATAGCAGACGTAGGTCTTTGGTTAGACATGACACACTTTGTACAAAAGCTTACTTCTTGAGGTAAACCATAATAAGCCTCTCTTTGTTTTTTTTCTGACATTATAATAAATTATTAATTAAAGCCCAATTTTTATAAATAGATATTCCTTTATCCGCACTTTTTTCAGGATGAAATTGTGTTGCGAATATATTATTTTTAGTTACAGCCGAACAAAATTCAATTCCGTCATAATTTGTTTTTGTTAATATACAACTGTTATCTGACGGTTGAACATAATAAGAATGAATAAAATACATGAAATCATCGTTTTTTAAATCTCTTAATGGAGTTTCAGACCAACTTTGTTCAAATTTATAAATAGTGTTCCAAGCAATATGCGGTACTTTTATTTTTCTGTTATCTACATTTTCAGGGAATTTTTTTATTATCCCCGATATCAAATCTAAACCGCGACCAGCACTAAACTCTTCACTCTCAGAAAACAACAATTGTAGGCCTAAACATACTCCAAATAAAGGGGTGTTGTTATTTACCTTTTCAATTATAGCTTCAGCTAATCCTAATTCCTTTAGATTAGTCATAGCAACTAAGAAAGCACCTACACCTGGTAATATGAGAGCATCGGCATTTAAAATATCTGTCTTATCAGAACTTATAATTGCGTTCATTCCAACAGTATCACAAGCTTGTTTTACACTAAATAAATTACCTAATTTGTAATCAATAATTACAACCTTCTTTTTATTTACATCACCCATTACAATCTACATTTAATATTATTCTCAATCAAAAGTTTTTTTAAATCGTTTATGCTAGAAGGTTCAAATGTATGAAAGTTTCTTTTTTGCTTCAAAAACTCAACATTACCCTCAAGGGAGGAAGCATTTGATTCATTCTCCTTTATAAAGTGATAATGAAATAATGAAGAAGCCATTACAGCGTCAGCTGCTTCATACTCAAATAGATTCACAATATCTTGATTCTTACCAGCCCCACCATGCGCTATTACAGGAATCGTAACTAAACTTCTGATTTTAGTGATCAAATCTAAATCAAAACCTTGACCAGTTCCTTCCCTATCAACTGATGTTATTACTATTTCTCCTGCACCTAATTCATCCACTTTTTGTGCCCATTCAAAAACATCAACTCCAGTATACTCCCGACCATTATCGGTATAAGCTAAATATTTACCTTCAGATTCTTTTATGGCTTCAATTGCAACAACTATTGTTGAAGACCCAAACATCCTAGAAGCATCTTTAATTAATTGCGGATTTTTTATTGCAGCAGTATTTAAACAAACTTTATCTGCTCCAACCCGTAAGACATCCTTAATATCTGAAATCGACCTTAAACCGCCTCCAACAGTTATCGGAATAAATATTTTTTTTGCTGTTTCAGAAATAATATGATGAAGACTGTTTCGTTCATATAATGATGCAACAACATCCATAAATAGTAACTCATCAGCTCCCTGTTCATAATAGTATTTCGCGAAATCAGATGGCTTTCCTAAAACTCTTAACCCTTCCAAGTGGATTCCCTTAACTAGATTTGGGCCTTTAATGTCTAATCGAGGTATTACTCTTACTGTTTTCATCCGTTGATATTATAAAATTATTTTATGAATATTGGCTTTTAATTTTAAACTATTGTCCATCCTCCATCTATTATTAAATTTTGCCCTGTTATGTATTTTGAATCATCCGACAATAAAAACACCACTGAAGGAGCTATATCGTCTGGAGTACCCATTCTACGCATAGGAACTTTTTTTTCGTAATTTGCTACAAAAGTAACATTCTGATTATCAAATATTCCACCTGGAGAAACAGTATTAACTCGTATTTGTTGGGGTCCAAAATAGGCGGCTATATATCTGGTTAAATTAACTAACCCCCCTTTTATTGCTGAATAAGCCGCTGGCATTGTCATATTTGTACCGTCATAAACTGTAAAGTCCGGTGCTACTACACCATACATAGAAGCCATGTTAATTATACTCCCACTTCTTTGTTTGGCCATTTGAATGGCAACTTGTTGTGACATGTAAAAATAACTATTCAATTGCCCATCTACATTTTTTTTCCAAGATGCTAATAAAATATCCTCAAATTTATTACCCCAATCTTTGGTTCTTGGATAAGCATTATTAACTAATCCATCAATTCTATTATACATCGCTATCACAAGCGACAAAGCAGTATTAATTGAATCTTCATTGGTTATATCACATGCTACATTTGATAAATCATCGTTTGTTTCATGGTTTATTTCAAAATTGATACAAAAAGCTCCTTCTGATTTAATACGTTCAACGATAGCAGCCCCAAGTAATCCGTTACCGCCGGTTACTATAATTATTTTATTTTCTAAACTATTTTTCATTTTTCAAACATATTTCAAGTACTGACACAGTTTCCTGCAATGAATTCATTGGTTTTATATTATTCTTTAAACAATCTATAAAATAAACCAATTGCGACTTGTAAGTTTCTAAAACGCTAAAGTCTTTTGATTCAAATAACAACAAGCCAGTATCATCATTTATTTTATTATCAATTAAATTAACAGTCCAAGTCGTATCATCAAAAACAATATCAATTTCTCTTTTCGGTTTTCTTCGGTAATAATTTAAAACAATACTTGCTGTAAAATTTTCATATTGCAAAATATAATTTGCATAATCAACGGCATCAATTGCTAATGAAGATACACTTCTAGTAATGGAATGGCTAGAATGTGGAAAACCAAACAACCAAGTTACATAATCCAATTCGTGAAAAAGGTCTAAATGCACCCCGCCTCCCATTGCTACATTAGCACTGTAAATCTTTTTAAAGTCCTTCTCTGAACGCCAATCAGGTAAATACGAGCCACAGTATACATTCAGTTCATTTATTACTAACCTCTCAAAGTTTAATTTATCTTTTAAAAACATTAAGCAAGGGTGAAATCTCAAATTACAAGCCACGTAAGTTGTCAAATGCTTCTCTGATACTAAATCTAATAATTCATCTACTTTATTAAGACTATGAACTGCTGGTTTTTCAATAAAAAGTGGGATCTCTTTATTACTCAATAATTTTATGAATTGATAATGTAAATGGGTCGGATTCGATATAATAGCAAAATCAAAAATCAAAGATTCATCGTCTACATCAAAAATATTAACCACATCCTCGAATTGATCCGCATCAATTGATGATCTTAACGCAAATATTTGAAAGTCTAAAGAGATACTTCGTAATGCTGCAATATGTTTTTTTGCAATCGATCCCAATCCAATTATTAGTACGTTCATAACTGAAAATCTAATTTATTATTATCTAATAAATATTCCATAAATAAGAAATCTATTGGATGATCTAAATCAAAGCAAATATGATTCATCCTATAAATTAATGATTTATTGGTAATTGCTGACTTTAAATTTTGATCAAAAAACACTCGTCTATACCAATAAAAAGAAGCATTCAAATCAAAAACTTTTGGAGCGGTCTGTCGTGTCATGACACTTCCGTCGAGATTTGTCTTTACTAAAGAGTAGAAACCATTTTTATTTTCTTCCACCATATTAAAGTAGGGATTCCTTGCCGCATCATTTACCGAAAATAAGTTCAAAGCTTCTACTTTATTATTCAAAATTTCAAAAGCGGTTTCAAGATCTTCTAATGTCCTTAATGGAGAAGTAACATCAAGATCCAAAATATAATCATATTTAAAATCCACTAATGATTCTTCATGTAATAACAGATCCTTTATTGTATCAATTTTACCAGCAACATCAGTGGCTAAAAAATAGGGCCTTGTATATTCTGTGAAAACTCCACCTTTTTTCGCCGCCTTTTTTATTTCCTCATCATCTGTTGAAATTGCTATTTTAGCATTAAATTTTCGTGCTAAACGATTGGCAACAGCAATAGAATATTCAATAAGTGGCTTTCCTGCAATAACTTTTATATTCTTACCCGGAATTCCCTTAGACCCCCCCCGAGCACAAATTGTTACTAAAATATTCATTAAAATTTAATATTATTTATATCTATTTGAGCTTTCTCAAAATCTTCATGTTTCCCCACATCCAACCAATAACCAGAAAAGGGAAAAGAAATCACTTTTAAATTATTCTTAATTAGTTTTTCCATAAAATCAGTAGCATTAAAAAAAACATTCTCAGGAATATAATTAAGCATTGCTTTTTTAAGCAAATAAATCCCTCCATTAGAATAGTAAGTATAAGTTGGTTTTTCCTTAAAACTTTTTACCTGTCCGTTATTTGTCTCTAAAACCGCATAAGGAATACTAACCTGATAAGGAATGGTTAAAACGGCTAAATCTGCATCTTGTTTTACAAACTCCAGAAAAAACTGTTCGTAATCTATATTGGTTAATAAATCTGAATTTGTTACTAAAATGTAATCATGTTCAAAATTTTTAACTTTTGAAACGGCTCCAATAGTCCCTAAGGCTTCATTTTCCCATACATATTCTATTTTAACATTTTTATCATTTCCTTTACCAAAATGATTTTCGATTTGTTCTCCTAGATATTTAACTGAAACCCAAAAATCATCAATACCGTATAAAGCTAATCTATCCAAATTATGTTCCATAATAGCTTTACCTCCTATATGCAACAATGGTTTTGGTGTAGAGTCTGTCAAAGGTTTCAGACGCTGCCCTCTTCCTCCTGCCATGATAACAGCATCAATAGGTAAATATGATCTAGTGTTTCTAAAATTAATAACATTTACTACCTTATTATTGTCATCTACAACAGGTACAACTCTAAAATCTGCTTCTCTATATTCAATTATTTTTTGCAAATTATTCTCTCCCTTAGTAATATATTTAGGATTATCTTGAATAATTTCATCAATTTGACTCTCGATGGTAAACCCTTTCAGTAATCCACGTCTCACATCTCCATCTGTAAGTGCGCCTATCAATTTTTCGTCATTATCTACAACAAAAAGGATTGCGTCTTGTGACAGATCATTTAATAAAAGTAAAGCATCCTTAACTTTACTACCCGATAAAATCAAATGATCTTTGTATATTCTCATAAAAACTCCTTTACGATTTTAATAATATTTTCTGCTACTTCCTTTTTACAATAAACATTTGTTCCCTTAAAGTCACCCTTTTCTAAAACTGTAGACACTGCCACACAAATGGATAAATCCTCAAAAGGGACATTAATAATATTATCGCTTTGCACTCTTTCTTTTTGTCT
>Ga0335396_10003047_pt1 | contig 19729 bp, 16 predicted proteins | sample FRY02_FD_205743 | JGI IMG/M metagenome (GOLD analysis project Ga0335396, IMG submission 205743) | Freshwater microbial communities from Lake Fryxell liftoff mats and glacier meltwater in Antarctica - FRY-02 (spades assembly) (version 2) | ecosystem: Environmental > Aquatic > Freshwater > Ice >... | reverse complement strand
GAATCGGCGCTCAGAATCGGCGCTCAGAATCGACGCCGGTTTTGCCCACATTCTACACCCGTGATACATTTCTGCCTATGACCAGTCTGACCCTGGCGCAAAACGCCCCGCCCCTTGTCCCCTACACTCGCCTGCTCACCATCACGGGTATTCTGTTGGCCTTTGGCCTGCGTCTATACCGGCTGGGCGCGGAGTCTCTCTGGTACGACGAAACGGTCAGCGTATTCCTGGCCCAACAAAGCGTTCCCGATCTGATAGCCCATACGGCCAGAGATATTCATCCGCCCGGCTACTATCTGCTTCTCCATCTGTGGGGATGGCTGGCCCAGCCGACGCTTGCCACCGGTCTCGAATTTCTCTATGCCTGGCCCAGCCTCTTTTGCGGTCTTCTCCTGCTTCCCCTCGTCTACGCCCTGGGCCGCAAGTTTTTTTCTGGCCGGGTTGCGCTGGTGGCGCTCTGGCTGGCCGCGGTCAACCCCTATCACATCTGGTACAGCCAAGAAGTGCGCATGTACACGCTGGGCGCGTTGCTGGGGTTGCTCTGCCTGTGGGCGGTAAGTGGCAGGCGGCAGGCGGCGGACGACGCATCTTCCATTCGCCATTCGCCATTCACTATTCACCATTCGCTATTCCTTTATATATTTACCGCAGCCGCCGGTCTCTATACTCTCTACTACTTCGCCTTTCTCCTCATTGCCCTCAACATTCTCGTCCTTTGGCAGCATCGCCCCAATTCCCGTTCCCTCCGCCCCTGGCTCTTCGCCAATCTGGCCGCGCTCCTGCTCTGGTCACCCTGGCTGCCCACCTTCTGGCGACAGATGACCGAGCCGCCGGTTCCGCCCTGGCGGGGCGCGCTCGATGGGTTCGTCGTCCTTCAGGAGAGTTTGGCCGGGCTGCTGGTGGGACAGTCCCCCCCGCTGGGGATGCTCTGGCCCTGGGCAGCGGTGATGGCCGGGCTGTTTCTCGTCGTTTTTCTTGGCTACAACAGAAAAACGGCAGAAGAAAAAAAGGCAGAAGAAGCGAGAGGACTGTGGACACTGCTGGTCTTCGTCTTCCTCCCTCTGTTGTTGATTGTGCTGTTCAGCGTGACAGCCACCCCCCTCTACCACATCCGCTATTTTTTCACCTACGCGGCGATCGCTGTCCTGCTGATGGCCGGGGCATTGGACTATACGCTTGGCCGCCACCGATGGCTACACGCAATCACTTTGATAGGCGTATTCGGAATCAGCGGGTGGAGTTTATCAGAATTCTGGACAGATCCGCTCTATCGAAGCGATGACCACCGGGCCGCGGTGACACAAATGGCCGAAGAGTGGCGGCCCGGCGACGCGGTGCTGGTCAACGCCGGGTGGGTCTACACAGCCTTAGCCGTCTACTGGCCCCACGCCCCGTTTGCTACAGGCGCGACACCGGCGCAGCAACCGGAGCGTATACGTTTGATTGACTACGCGCAGAATAACGACACTTCTTCTACAGCAGAAAATGAACAGCCCATCTTTCTGCTGGGCGGCTCCATCGATGGCCCTGCCAGCCTGGGATGGGGATTGCCGGAGAGCGATTTTTATCCTCTCACCCGCCAGGAAGCCCAGAACGCGTTGGCTCGTGTAGCGGAGCAAAATAGACGCATCTGGCACTACCGCCTCTACGACACCGTAAGCGATCCGAACGGGGTTGTGCGGGCGTGGCTGGATGAACAGACCGCGCCGCTGCTGGACCTGCCCTATCCAGGGCGGGATTATCTGCGTGTGCAGTTATTCGAGACAGCCGCTAACAACGATCCGAATCGTTGCCCGCCCGAAGCAGCACAACCGATCGTCTTTGGCGATGGGGTCGTTCTGCGCGGCGCGGCCTACTCCCCCGCGCCCCATCCGGGCAGCGCGCTCTACGCCTCCCTTTGCTGGGGCATAGACGAACGTATCAGCCGGGAGAATCTGCGCACCAGTCTGCGGCTGTACGGGCTGGCAAACGGAGAAGCAGCGTTGGCCGTCCAAAAAGATGAGGCCCCCTTCCTGCCACAGATTGTGGCTACACGAAACATGTATCGTACAGAGTTGGCCCTACCCTTGCCAGTTGACCTGCCAGCAGGCAGCTACCGCCTGGAATTGATCGTCTATGACGGGATGACGGGCGAACCGCTGCCCATTGATAACCCACAGGCCATCGTCGGGCAGCGCTGGCCCCTGGCAGAATCCCTCGAAATTGGAGAACAGGAGAAATAAACTATGCGAATTGGCGCTATGAATGACCCCCACCGAGAGCTTTTTGGCGAGATCAATTGGTTTGCCGCCAATGGCTTTGATTATATTGATCTGACAATCGAGGCCCCCGGCGCTGCCGCGGAGAATACCGATTGGAAGGCGGTTGCCGCGGCAATCGAACAGGCTGAGCTGGGTGTCGTCTGCCATACGGCCCCCTACCTGCCCATCGACAACCCCTCGCCGTTGGTGCGTCAGGCCGCGGTGGACGAACTGCGTCGCTCGATTGACGCGGCCCAGATTGTGGGCGCAAAACTGTGTACAATGCACTTCATGGGCTGGCCCGCCTATCTGAGCGACGCGCAGGGCTATGAATTCTACCGGCAGATGCTGGAAATTCTGGTGCGCCACGGCGCAGAGCGGAGTGTGGCGGTGGCGATGGAAAACAGCCCGGACAACCGCCACCAGCACAAATACTTCCGGGAGATTTTCCAGAGAGTGGCCGATCTCAAGCTGCTCTTCGACATCGGCCACGGCCACTTGGCAACAGCCAAATCGATGACGCGGGAGTATCTCTTCTCGCTCAACGACCGGCTGGCCCACATCCACATCAGCGACAACAACGGCAGGGAAGACCTGCACCTGCCCTTTGGCGCGGCCATCAGCGGTGGGCTGGACCTGGCGGCCAATCTGCGGGTTCTGCGCTCTTTCCGCTACGACGGCACAATTACCGTTGAGGTCTTCGGGGATCGCCGTTGGCTGCTGGCCTGTGTTGCCCGGCTGCGGGAAGAATGGGAAGAGGCGCTTTAAGTTCACAGCGCTGGTGGGTTGGGGTATAATGACTGTGGGTTATGCCGAATCGGGGCATCAGTTATTGTAACCCGCACTGTTCGTGCGGGCTGGGGCAGCGCAAGCTGACAGCTTGCGCTACTGGGCGATTTACTCAACAGGAATACGCAATGCGACAGGTACAAATCATTCCCTTCAGTCTGCTATTTGGGTTATTGGTCAGCTTGGCGCTTCTGCTGGGCGTGAACCGAGGCTCCGTGGCCGTGGCTGCGCATCCTCGAACAGAGCCAGCTTTGTTGCGCGCGCAGACAGGGCTGACAACGACGCAAACTATCAGCAGCACCCGATTAACACCAGTCCAAGCGCAACCGGTCGTGCCGGTCACAGCGACTACCGGCGTGGCTGTAACCGGCGTGCTGCCGATTGTTACGCCCACACCAGCCAGCCAACTCCCCATTGTGGAGTTGAAGCCGGACGAAGTGCTCACCGGGACAATTATCCACAACAACAGCACCACCGCCGCCTTTTTCTTCCTCGATGTCGATCTCTACGAACTTCCACCCAACCGGGCCGTCGGGCTGAAACTCACCCGCCCCCTGACTGCGCTCACGCTTTATACCTGCGCCGCGGATGTCATCGAAGACCCCACCTGCGATTGGATTTCCTATCCGATCCGGCGCTCTGCATTCTACGAAATCAACGCTGACTTGGCGGTCCCAGGCCAGGCCAATCTTGGATTGGCATTGGCTGCCGCGCCGCCACTGGGCACGACACGCATTCAAAACCGCACGGGTGCAGATCGTACATTGCTGCTGGGCGATCTGCCTTTGGAGATCGCCAATACCAGAGCTATCCAGATAGAGGAGGCGGAAGGCGCTGGTGGGACGCTCTATTTGCCCCGCTGCTTGCAGACAAACACCCAGCGCATCTGCGAATGGCTGCCCACAGACTATCAGGGCGGTGTCTATTACGCCCTGACCGAAGATACTGCGCCAGCCGGCATCGGAGGTGTCACGGTTTTACAGAGCGGGCTGGATGCGCTATTGATACAGGAGGCGTTGATGACACCGACGCCAACACCCGAACCGGCGCCGGTGGGCATTCTCTGCCAGACCCAAATCCCGTCGCTCAATGTACGCAGCGGGCCAGGCACTAATTTTCTGGTGATCAATAAATTGAGGATCGCGGAAGAAAATCAGGGCCGCGTATTGGCGGTGGGGCGCACAGAAAGCGGCGAGTGGTTGGTGGTCGATCCCCGCTTTGCGTCTGGCGGCTGGGTTGCCAATGTGCCCCAGTGGATCGTCTGCGATGGCGATACGGACGAACTCCCAGTGGTTGCTGTTGCAGACGAGCAAGCAATCCGAGTAACGCCGATTCCTGTACGAGCATTGGAGCCAACACCCACGGCAACACCTGTTCCAGAGGAATCTACAGAGACTGCCCCAGAGATTGCCCCGGAGACTGACCCGGAGACTGTCCCAGGGGCTTCCGGCGAAGAGGCAGAGGGTCTCCCCGGCCCAGAGCAGGCGCTTCTCATCGTCACGAACTCCTTTGATCACGCAATTCGCTTTACCTTAGACGCGCCTTTGCACGGCCTGCCCGAAGGCACGCCTTCGGAATACGATCTGGAGCCGGGCCAAAGTCTGCGTTTCCTCATCCGGGCCGGGCGGGTACAGTTCTCGGCCAGCACAGCCTGGCGGGATGGGTCGGGCAATGCAGAATTTGTCCTGGGCGAAAGGGCCAGCCGGGAACTCTTCCTTCGCTTTGCCCCGTTGGAATCAGACCCCAATCGCTGGGTATTGCGTTTCGAGTAAAAAATTGCCGAATTTTTTTGGACGCAGATGAACGCAGAGATGCGCTGATTTTTAATCAGCGTCGATCAGTTCAAATCATGAAAATCTGCGTCCATCTTTTCCATCTATCAATCATCAGAACAAGGATTTCCCCCATGAACCGACTGGAAAACAAAAAAATTGTCGTCACCGGAGCCAGCAGCGGCTTTGGCGAAGCCATCGCACTGGCCTGCGCGCAGGAAGGCGCGGACGTGGCGCTGGTGGCCCGCCGGGCCGATAAGCTGGAGGCATTGGCGAACCGCATCCGCTCTATGGGACGCACGGCTGTCGTCTGCACCTGTGATGTGGGCGAACAGGCACAAATTGAAGCAGCGGTCGCCGCGGCCCGCGCCGGGCTGGGACGCATTGATGTGCTGGTCAACAACGCGGGGATGAATGTCTCCCATCGGCGCATCGACGCCACTACGACAGAAGAATGGGATCGCATTATCAATGTCAACCTGACCAGCGCCTGGCTCTTCACAAAATTTGTCCTGCCGGAGATGGTCGAACGGCGGGATGGCACAATCGTCAATATCGGCTCGAAGGCGGCCAATTATCCCAGCCTGCTGGCGGGCGTGGCCTACAGCGCGTCCAAACTGGGGATGCACGCGCTGACCCGTGTCACAAACGAGGAGGGCAATCCCCATATGGTGCGGGCGTGTACAATCAATCCCGGCGTGGCAGCCACACCCATCCTGGCCCTGCGCCCCAAGCCGCCGTCCGCCGAGGATCAGGCCAAAATGATGCAGGCAACAGACATTGCGGATGCGGTCGTCTTTGTGGCGGGCTTGCCCCAGCGGGCCAATGTGGAGAGTATGGACCTCTATCCGACAGATGTCAGCGTGGGTTAGGCAAAAAAGGCTTAACCAGCCCATAACATAGAAATACAAGCAGCTTAACCTGCGCCGATTCAAAACGATTGACGCTGACAACCCGCTAATTCCCCACGACTGCGATTGCGGTTGCGGTTGCGGTTGCGGTTGCGGTTGCGGTTGCGGGAAAAGAGAAGCGCGTAATGTGAGGAACCCTCACATTACGCGCTTCTCTTTTCCCGCAGATTGTTTTTCCCCCAGCGCATTTGGCAATGGACACCCGGAACAGCTTGTGACTTGCACTTGATGGATAAATGGTCCAAAATGGAGCAATCGTTCCCACCCATAGGAGCCACCGCCCATGCCTTGGATACCACAAATTTTGCCCGCAGAAGCATCCGGTCTGCTCAAATCCGAACTGGACAAAGCCGTCAAACGGGCGGGACGGGTATGGGCAATTGTGCAAATAATGTCCCTCAATGCCCGCACGCTGAAGACGAGTATGGAACTTTACGGCTCAGTTATGCACGGGCGATCTCCCCTCAGCCGGGCGCAACGGGAGATGCTGGCGACAGTCGTGGCCGCGGAGTTGGGCTGCGTCTACTGAACACGTGCCCACGCCCACGACCTCCGTGCCGAGGTTGAGACACTTTTCCCCACACCCGAAGAAGCCGACGCCTACGTGGAGAGCATCGCTGCGGATTGGCCCAGCGCCCATCTGACCGATGCGGACCGCGCTCTGTGCAGCCACGCGGTCAAGCTCACCCGCCATCAGCACGACATATCCCGCGCCGACCTGGACATTCTGCGCGGCTACGGCTTTGACGACGTCGCCATCCACGACGCCACTCAGGTTATCGCCTATTTCAACTACATCACCCGCATCGCCAATGGGCTGGGCGTAGAGCCAGAATCCTTCGTGCGCCCCTGGGGAAGCGGCCAATGAACAATCAGCCCCCAATCCATTTAGATGGCTATTCCCCCCTGCGTACACAACGGATGTTGCTGGTTCCACTCACTCTGGATCAGATGCAACTGCAACTGGACGACTACGCGGCGTTGCAGCACTCGCTGGGCGCGAAAGTAACCGGCGCCGGGCTGGAACGCAAGCTCCGTTCGACGGTGGCGCGCAGCATTATCTATATGCGACAGGAAGCGGACGATGCGGTCTGGAACACCTATTGGGCGGCTGTCCTGGAAGAGGAAGGGATATTTGTGGGCGGGATCGGCTTCAAAGGACCGGCCAACGCCGAGGGGGAGGTAGAACTGGGCTACGGCTTTGATGCCCCCTATCACAAGCGGGGGCTGGCGACCGAAGCCGTGATGGCTATGACGGCCTGGGCCTTTGAGCAGCCAAACGTGATGACAGTGACCGCGGAGACGGACTACACCAACGTGGCTTCAGCCAGGGTGTTGCAAAAGACCGGGTTTCGACTCTATACAACCCGCGACCACTTCTTGTATTGGCGCAGGGACAAGCAGGAGCGCAGCGCCGAAAGCAAGCGAGAAGTGGATGGGGCTGGGACCGGGACTGTGAATGGGGAAGGCCACTTTTCGCTCTACGACCTGGCTGTAGTCGTTGAAGCAATCGATGGCAATTGCACCTGTAATATGCGCGTCGGAGATTCCTTCTTCCTGCGCAACAGCAGCAGCCTCTCCCTTCCGGATGGCGGCCACTTCTGCGTCTATGCCCTGCAAGCGGTGCTACCCCTGTTGCCTGCCAAACAGCGGCTCAACCATCCAGCCGATTGGATGGAAACCGATAGCCGGGCGGTCTGCCCGGATCCGGCCTGCCAATTGGTGATGCGGGTGGACCGATCGGCCCAGCGCGTCCTCCGCCACGACGATGTAAGTCCGATTCCGTGGGAGCCGATCTGACACACGGAAATACATCAGCATTTATACGCAGATTAATCAGTAGAATGTCAGCAAAAAAATAGTACATTGCCCTTATACTGATAGGTACAAAGTCCTGCTTTGACCAGAACCATTTACGGACCTATCTATCGCAAGGGCATATATCAGATGAACCTGTCATCAACCACTTCACAAATTTCCCACACATTTGCACTTGTTATGCTTCTGATTGCACTGCTCGTCACCCCGGTGATGGCTGCTCCCAGCGGTAACACACAGGCCATAGCGACGACCATCGGGGCGATCAGCGGCGAAGTGTTTGTGGATGGCAATATCAACCGCATTCGGGAACCCTTGGAGACCGGCATTGCTAATGTACGTATTGTTCTGCGCAACGCCAACCACGAACTTATCACCGAGACGACGACCGACAGCGACGGATATTATGTCTTCGACAATCTGGAAACAGCCACCTATCAAATCCAGATCGTGCCCCCGCCTGGCTTCATTATCACAGACAATGGCTCGGTCAGCATTACGATTGGTGAAGTAGGCGCTCCTCTGATGATATCCACTTCTCTGCGCTACGGCGTCTTTGTCCCGCTCGTCTCCCGGTAAAAAATATCGTTAGACGGCTCCCCGATCCACCACAAAGACCAGCTCATTGGCAAAATCCAGTCGGATGCTCTGCCAGCCCCACCCCTTTGTCAGTTCCTCAAAGCGCGCCGCATAGGTTGCGGCCATTCCCTTCTGTCGCCCGCCCAGGCTGCGGCTGGGAAAAGAGATCACCAGATAACGCGCCGGCACTTGTGCCAGAATACGCGCACCCGCATCCTTCTCCATCTGCTCCAAACAGGGAATCGTCTTGAGAATCAGCGCCAGATCGACCGGCTCGGATGGGCAATCGGTCAGAACATTGCGCGTCTCGGCCCGGCCATTGACCCCGGCCAGTTTCAAGAAGCTATTGAGAAAGGCAATCTGATCGGAGAAAATATCCACCGCCCGGTAGGTGGCATCGGGCGCGAGGGGCATCCGGGAGAGCGCCAGGGGGTTGAGGCCACAGGCGATATCCAGCACCGAATGGATGGGGGGCAAGTGGGCGAAGATGCGCGTGTAAAAGTCATCGAGAAAGGGGAGTCGTTCGTTGGTGGAGGTGTGGGCTGCCATGAGATGGCGAAGAAGCGGCTGTCGTTCCGTCTCGTTCGGCCACGCAACGGCCAGCTCGTTCAACCACCGGTCATAGTCCATGCGCCCGCTCTGATAGACAGCCGCGCTCTGGTGTAGCTGATTTTTGGTAGCTTTGACCGCCTCTTTGAAGCTGCGCCCTTTGCCCAACTCGACACCAGCGATTGCTTCTATCAAATCCGGCGCAATCGCCTGGTATTTACGGCTGCTCAACACTGCGGAAACGACGGCTTCGGTGGAGGTCATAGGTGGGGGAAAAGTGGAAGGTGGCAAGTTACGGAGTCGTGACTGCGACTTGCCACCGGCAACCGGCCACTCAATAAGCAGCTTTCAGCGCGCGCTGGATATCGCGTTTGGCGTCCCGGTCGGCAATGTCCTGGCGCTTATCGAAGCCCTGCTTGCCGCGGGCCAGAGCAATCTCCACTTTGGCCCGGCCAGACTCATTGATGTACAGCCGCAAGGGCACAATCGTCCAATTGCGCTGGGTGGCCTCGGCGTGGAGTTGATTGATCTCCCGCTTGTGCAGGAGCAGCTTGCGGCGCCGGGTCTCCTCGTGGTTCTGTATATTGCCCTGCTTGTAGTGGGCAATATACACATTCATCAGCCAGGCTTCCCCATCCCGCACCATCACAAAGCCATCGCGCAGGTTCACCTGTCCGGCGCGCAGCGACTTCATTTCAGTACCCGTCAGGACAGCACCGGCCTCAAAAGTCTCTTCGATATGATAATCATGGCGCGCTTTGCGGTTGGTGGCAACCGTACGCGCGCCGTGGGCCTTTGTATCTTTGTCGTTCTTCTTCGCCATTATTATCCTACTTATTGTCCTGCATTACTGTCCGGTTTCCAATAGTTCAATGGCCCGATCCAATTGGGGATCCTCGTCCGCCTCGATCTGTTCGTCGGTGATCTCCACGGCGATGTCCGGGTCCAGACCGTTGCCGTGAATCGACCGATCCGCGGGCGTGTACCAGTGGGCAATTGTGACGCGCATCAGACTGCCATCGCTGAGGGTGTGAGGCAATTGCACGCTGCCTTTGCCAAAAGTAGTTGTGCCGATCAGCACAGCCCGGCCTGCATCCTGCAACGCACCGGCCACAATCTCGCTGGCGCTGGCGCTGCCCTCGTCCACCAACACCACAATCGGTAGCTGCTCCGAAACAGCGGCCCGGCCTTCCGTCTCATAGACCTGCTCGCTGCCGTCGCTGAAACGCTCGATCAGCACGCCTTTGTCCTGCAAAAAGACGCTGGATACGCGCACGGCTTCCCGGAGCAGACCGCCCGGATTGCCCCGCATATCGAAGATCAGCCCGCGCAGATCGTTACGCGTGGCCTCTTCCACCGCATCCCGTACCCGCCGCCCCGAATCGTCGGAGAAACGGCTGAGGCGAATGTAGGCGATGTCGTCGTTCTGGCCGTAAGTGTCGGTGAAGACAATCGGGATTTGAATTACATCCCGCACGACAGTCACGTCAAAAATTTCGTTGCTGCGGGTGCGTTCAATCGTCAGCACCACCGACGAATCTTTTGGCCCTTTGATTTTGCTGATGGCCTCGTTCAGATCGGCCATTTCGGAAACCTGCTCACCATCGATGGCTGTGACCAGATCGTTGCGGCGCAGGCCCGCGTTCCAGGCTGGCTGGTTCTCGAAGGGTTCGACCAGGCGCACAGCGCTGCCATCCTCTGCCCATTCGACAGTCGCGCCGATGCCCTCAAAGCTGCCGTCCATACTTTCCAGAAAGCTTTGGGCCTGGTCCGGGGCCATAAAACTGGTGTTGGGATCGTCCAGCAGGTCCAATACCCCCCGAATCGCGCCGTAGCCCCGCTCCTGACCAGAGGGAAGATCGCCGTAGAAGTCGCGCTCCAACAGACCCATCGCCTCCCAGAAGAGGTCCATATCGTCACCGGCCAGGGAGCGCTCCGGCGTCGTCTGCGCTGATTCTTGCGACTGTACATCCGGGGCGGCAGCACTGCGCGGCGCGTCTCCGGTAAAGCGGCCAAAAGCAAAGCCAATCCCTGTGCCGACGGAAAAAGCAATAGCAACGACCAGAAGGAGTCCACAACCGATGGCAATGTAGCGCATCAAGGCGCTGTTGCCAGCGGCCGTATTGCCGCTCGTCTTGCTGTTTTTGGTCGCAGTGTCTGAAGTGTTCATAAAATAAGATTCCCTCTATCCATTGTAATCCGATGTCGCTATTGTCCAGAGACCCCTTTGTCGATCCGTTCGACAGCCTGGGGCAGGGGATCGCTCCCCGGCTCAATCACCACATCCGGCGTCAACCCCACACCTTCCAACACATTGCGATTGGGCGTGTACCAATGGGCGTTCGTCACGTGCAGGCTACTGCCATCGACCAGTTCGTGGACCAATTGCACGCTGCCTTTGCCAAAAGTGCGCTCCCCCAAAAGCAACGCCCGCCCTCTGTCCTGCAAAGCGCCGGCCACAATTTCGCTGGCGCTGGCCGACCCGCCATCCACAACCACCACCAGTGGCGCATTGCCGGTCAAATCGCCCGCCTCGGCCAGATAGCTTTTCTCGCTGCCGTCGGCCTTCTCTTCGTGGAAGATCGTGCCGCCGTCCAGCCAAATGCTCGCCACATCCACCGCAGCGCTCACCAAACCGCCCGGATTGCCGCGCAGGTCCAGCACAAAACGGGTCGCGCCGTCGGTGAGCAGCTCCGCCAACGCCCCCTTCATTTCGTCCGCCGAGCGCTCAGAAAAGAGAGTCAGTTTGAGATAACCGATTGTTGGGCTGCCGGTGGCGTCGTCCAGCAGACGCCACTCGACACTGGGCGTCTCAATCTCGGCCCGCACAACGCAGATGCGCAGGCTATCGGGAGATGGCTCCCGCAACAGGTCCAGACAGACTTCTGTATCCACCGGGCCACGGACGAGAGCGGTAATCGTATCAATACTCGTCTCGCCGTTGACAGGTGTGTCATCGATGCCAACCAACCGGTCCCCCGGCTGCACACCGGCCACTTCGGCGGGTTGTCCCGGTATAGGCCGCAGGGCATAGCCGCCGTCAACTATCTCGATCCACGCGCCGATGCCGCCGAAACGTCCCCGCAACTGATCCCGCTCCAACGCCCGCGGCTGGGGTTCCAGGAAACGGGTGTACCGGTCGCCGTACGCATCAGTCAGCCCCCGCACACTGGCGTAGGTGCGTTCGGTCAGGCTGGGGTCTTCGCCGAAAGAGTCCTGCTCCAACAGCATCCAGACCTGGCGAAAAAGTTCGCCGTTCCAGAGTGCAGTGGCGTCATCGGGTACGCCCGTCAGAATGGCGGTGGGAGATATTCCCAGCATCGGCCCCGTCTGATCGCGAAAGCAGTAGCCCCCGGCAAAGGCAGCGGTCAAGAGCAGAGCGGCCAGGAGCGTATAGACGAGGGTGCGGGCGAATGAATACACCGAAGGATTGTACCACAGGGGAAAGGCGGGGAAAAGCAAGGAGCGTACCAGAAATGCGCAAGGGAGAATGCAGAATACGGAGTAACTGCTCAGGAATACGGAATTGAAGAGACGTGCGTTCAGACAATTGAGCGCACGTCCACTACTTCCTGATCTTCGACTTTACTCAATTCTGCGCGTATTTCTTCCTCAGTCACGTTGGGAATCTTCAACACCGCATCGTAGAAGCCGGGTTTGCGCCGGGAAGGGAACGTGCCGATACCCATCACGCCCCAGCCCCGATCCGCCAGGGCGCGGGTCAGCTTGGCAAATTCGCCGGGCCGGTTGGGCATCCGCACAGTCACCCGCAGCCCATCCACAGGCAGGCCGAGCATCTCCTGGAAGGCGCGTGAAATGTCCACTTCGGTGACGACGCCCACCACGGCATCGTCGGCGTCCAGCACAGGCAAACAGCCGATCTTATTCTCGCTCATCAGCGAAGCAGCCCGCTCTACACTGCGATTCTCGTCCACAGTGATAATCGATTTGCGCTTGATCATAACCTGCCTGACCTTCAGGTCGGCCAGATAGCGGGAAATCTCCCAGACATTCAGGCTGCCCAGCATCTCCGGCTTCATCGACAGGCGTTGGCGGGTGATCAGCCCCACCAGTCGTTTGCCGTCCTCCACCACCGGCACATGGCGGATGCGGTTCTCCGACATCAGCCGCTCGGCCTCGGACGCAGACCAATTGGGCGAAATGAGAATGGGGTGGCGGGTCATACAATCGCGGACAAGCATAGGAATCTCCTGAAGGCACTATCGAATGCGCTGGTGGCTCATTATTTTGTTACGGTAATGCATTTCGTAAGGCGTGCTTCGTAAAGCGTGCCTCGTCGGGCAATCAAAACGGAGTACGCAGCACGCTTCACCCAGCGCTCGTCTGAATCACCGCGTCCATCCCTGCCAGCGTTTCCAGGGGAATATGACAGAAGATGCGGTGACCGTCGGCGGCGTGCTGCCAGGGCGGGACTTCCTGTTCGCAGATGGCTCCGTTGTCGGGCAGCAGGCCGCGACGGGGGCAGCGGGTGTGAAAGGGGCAGCCGCTGGGCGGGTTGAGCGCGCTGGGCACGCTCCCATCCAGCCGGATGTGGGCCTGTTTGACCGACGGGTCGGGAATGGGCACGGCAGAAAGCAGGGCTTCGGTGTACGGGTGATAGGGCGGCGCATAGATGGCTTCGGCGGGGCCAATCTCCATTAACTGGCCCAGATACATCACCGCCACATTGTCCGAAAAGAAGCGTACAACGCTCAGGTCGTGAGCGATGAAGAGCATCGTTGTGCCGTAATTCGCCTGCACTTCCATCAGCAGATTGAGGACCGCCGCCTGCACGGACACATCCAACGCGCTCACCGGCTCGTCGCAGAGCACCAATTCCGGGCGAGAGGCCAAGGCACGGGCAATGCCCACCCGCTGCTTCTCGCCGCCGCTCAGCTGCCGGGGCAGGCGGTCATAATAGCTGCCGTCCAGCCGCACAGCGTTGAGCAGGCGGATGACTTCCGTCTGCTCCTCGGCCCGGCTGCTGACTTTGTTGAAACGGCGCAGGGGACGGCCAATCTGCTGGCCGACGGTGTACGAGGGGTTCATCGTGGAATCGGGATTTTGAAAGACCATCTGCAACTCTTCGATAATCTCAGCGCTGCGATCTGCCAGGTCTTTGGTGATGTCCACTCCGAGAAACTGGGCCTTCCCGCCGCTGCTCTCCTCCAGCCCGATAATCGTGCGGATGAGTGTCGATTTGCCGCAGCCCGACTCGCCCACAATCCCCAGTGTGCTGCCCCGCGGCACATCAAACGAGACACCGTTGACCGCCTTCACATGGCGTTTTTCGCCAAAGCCCAGCACATCCAGCACAGAATTGCCGCTGACCGGGTAGTGCTTTGCCAGCCCATCCACACGCAGTATCGTCTCTGCGTCAGCAATCTGGCTGGCTCGGTCTGTCCCATTCAACAACGGAATTTCCATATCCTCCGGGGGCGTCCAGGCTGCGGGGTCGATCTCCTCGGCCAGATGGCAGCGCACGGAATGGAGATCGGCCAGAGGGCGCAGTGCGGGTTTCGCATCCCGGCAGCGATCCTCCGCATAGTCGCAGCGGGGGTGAAAATTGCAGCCAGCGGGCCGTTTGTCCGGCGCAGGCACCCGACCCCGGATGGGGTAAAGAACGCTGCTCGATTTGTCCGCGCCCAGTTTGGGCACGCAGCGGATCAGCCCCTGCGTATACGGGTGGCTGGGTTTTGCAAAAATCTCGGCCACGGGCGCACGCTCCACCATTTCGCCCGCATACATCACCCCCACCCGGTTACAGACACGGGCCACCACACCCAAATTGTGGCTAATGAAGAGGATGGCAGTATCAAATTCCTGGCGCAGTTCGTCGATCAAATCCAGCACAGCCGCTTCGACAGTCACATCCAGGGCGGTCGTCGGTTCGTCCATAATCAGCAGGGCCGGGTTGTTGAGCAGGGCCATTGCGATGACCACCCGCTGCTGTTGCCCGCCGGAAATCTGGTGGGGATAGCGCCCCATCACAAGCGCCGGGTCGGGCATATAGACCCGCTTCAACATTTCGATGCAGCGCTTCTCCGCCTCCCGCCAGGAAATGCCCCGGTGCACGGTCAGCACTTCGATCAGTTGATCGCCCAGGCGCATGGACGGGTTGAGGGCCTGCATGGGGTCTTGATAGACCATTGCGATCTGATCGCCCCGCAGCTTGCGCAGTTCTTCCGGCTCTTTGCCCACCAGCTCCTGGCCCTGAAAAAGGATGCGCCCCCGTTTGACATAGCCGTTTGCGCCCAGAAAATTGACAATCGACCAGGCGACTGTACTCTTGCCACAGCCCGACTCACCAACAACGCCGAAGCTCTCGCCCCGGTAAATCTCGAAGGAGACATCCTGCACAGCCTCCACTTCGCCGCCGCGCACTTTATAGGCAATCGACAGATCGTCCACGCGCAGGACAGGCCGCTCGTCGGATCGGCGGAGGCCTTCGGTTTGGGTTGTCCGTTCAACAGTCGTTGGCACAGAATACTCCTGGGGGATTGGGGGCTGGGGCGTCAAGCGCTAATTCCCAGTCGCCTATTTCTGAAATCGCGTCAGTTCTTCCCGCAGGCCGTCGGCGAAAAGATTGAGACCGATGACGAGGGTGGCGATAGCGACCGCGGGCCAGACGACCGCCCATTGGTTGACAAAAATTGTGCGCCGGGCCTCGTTCACCATATTGCCCCAGTCGGGGTCGGGCGGGGGCAGGCCGATGCCCAGAAAGCCCAGCGTGCCGATGGCAAAGATGGCGTAGCCGACCCGCAGCATCGCGTCCACCAGAATGGGGCCGCGTGCGTTGGGCAGAATTTCCCGGAAAAGGATAAAGTTGACGCTCTCGCCACGGGTTTCCGCGGCCCGGATATAATCCCGCGTTTTGATGTCCAACGCCAAACTGCGCACAAGCCGGGCCACGCCAGGCGCGCCAGTGACGGCGATGGCGACGATCACAACCAGATCGCCCTGACCGAGCGCTGCGATGATGACCAAATAGAGGACGATGCTGGGGAAAGCGATCATCGCGTCCAGCACCTGCATAATAATCTGGTCCCACCAGCCGCCCCGGTATCCGGCATTGAGTCCCAGCACGGCTCCCACCAGCAGGGAAAAGAAGACGCCCCAGATCGCCACGCCGCCAGGAATGTCGATGCCAGCGTCGCCGGGCAGCCGGGTCTTCAGGAGAATTACCTGCGTACCCGTCATCAGGCGGGAGAGAATATCCCGGCCCAAGTGATCCGTGCCCAGAATATTTATATTATTGGGCGTTAGATTCTGTTTGAATTCGTTGGCGTTGGGTGGGTAGGGCGTCCAGAAAAGAGAGACGATCCCGACCACAAACCAGAACGCCACCATCGCCAGCCCCACCGTCGCAATGCGCGAGGCAAAGACGACAGAAACGCCGCTCCACCAGCTTTGCAGCCGGGACGGGCGGTTCGTGCGCAGGTTAGCGGTCGATTGGGCAACGGACATAAAAAACTCCAGGAAACGATTTTAACGCAAAGGCGCAAAGAAGCAGAGACGCCAAAAAAATGCCAAACGACATTTGACACGCCGTGTATTTTCAGATGTAACGAATACGCTGGTCTGACAAACGCATAGCTACGGCGAAATGTGCGGCTACAAACTCCATCTACCTTCTGTGCCTTTGCATCTTTGCGCCTTCGCGTTAAAAAATCAGCCTTGTACCGTCCTCGTTACCCATAGCGAATGCGCGGATTCAGGAACGTATAGGCCAGGTCGCCGATGAGCCGGGTGGCGATGGCAATGGTGACGGTGAGCATCGCGGCGGCTTCGACGGCATTGAAATCGCCAAAGATGGCCGCGTCGTAGATGTATTTGCCCAGACCGGGGAAGCCGAAGAGTACCTCAACGACGACCACCCCGCCAATCAGCCAGTTCACGTGCAGCATAATAATCGTGATGGGGGCCATCAACGCGTTGCGCACTGCGTGGCGCAGGACGACCCGGCTGTAGGGCATCCCTTTGATAATCGCGGTGCGAATATAGGCCGAGTCCATCACCTCCACCATCGAGGCGCGGGTCATGCGGGCCACGTAGCCCAACTCAACCGCCGTAAGGGTAAGAACAGGCAGCGCGATCAGTTTTGGGTCCTGGAAGATGGCGTCGGAACTCAAAAAGACCGATACCGCTGGCAGCCATTTCAGCCAGATGCCGAAGACGAGAATCAGAAAGACGCCGGTCACAAATTCGGGTGTGGCTGTTGCGCCCAGGCTGGTGATGGAGATAAGACGGTCGATCCATTTGCCTTCGTTGATGCCGGCAATGATGCCCAGCAGCAAGGCCAGGGGCATCACCAACAGAAAGGCCACCCCGGCCAGAATGAGTGTATTGCGTACACGGGGAAAGAGCGTCACGGCCACTGGACGGGCAGTTTGCAGGGATGTGCCCGGATCGCCCCGCACCAATCCCTTGCGCAGGGGAATATATTGACGAGGGCCATCCCCTTCCTGACGCAGACCGGCTTTGGTCAACACCCAAACCGGTTCACCAGCGCCCCGCATCCACTTAACAGCGTTGCCCTTTGTGTCCACACCCCAGAAGATTTCTGACTCGCCTTCGCCCGTCTGCCAAACATCAGCAGGTGCGGGCTGTTTGTCGCTGCTGCCGTCAGGCTGGCGGGTCAGGACGAAAAGCTCACCGTCTTCCATTGTCCAGCGGGTCAGCACACCGTTACGATCAGCCCACCACTCGGCGCCGCCGGTTTGTAGATTGGCTTCAGTTACCAGAGAAAAGCCGGTATAGCCTTCGGCCCGCCAATCGTTACCGATCAGCCAATCTGCATAGCGTTGCCAATTGGACGCGTCCAATCCCAGTTGGGAGCGATAGGAGGCTCGCTGTTCCTCGGTGGAAAAGACGCCCAAAATTTTGACGGTAACGTCGCCGCTGCCGACTTCCAACAGAAAGAAGAGTGCAAGAGAAACCAGGAGAATGGTAATAAAAGTCGATATCAGGCTGCGTAGCAAGAATCTTGCCATGTGCGCCTCCCTTTTGGGGCAATCGATACTAATGGGCCACACGTGCGAACAAATGCGGGGAAGAGGAAAGGGGTGGAAGCGAACAGTAGCCAGCTATCAGTGGTGTTGCAACACCACGGATAGCTGGCTGCTCAGTCTAGGCTTCTTTCCACACTTCGTTCAACAGATCGAAGTCCGTAGGATGGGCTTCAATACCGTGGAAGGCTGTAGAGGTGATATTCCAGGTCCGTTTCCAATAGCTATTCCCGATGGGGCCTTCGTTCTGCATAATGTCCTCAATCTGGGACATCAGTTCCCGGCGAGCTTCCACATCCAGCGTGCCTTCGGCCTGACGCAGGAGACGGGCGAATTCCTCATTGGTCCAACGGGTTTCGTTCCAGTTACCAATTGCTTCTTCGGTGTAGGCCAAGGGGAGAACCATCGTGTCCAGCGCCCGATGAGTCCAGGAGGTGATGCCCAGGTCCACTTCGGTCCAGCGATCCCAGTAGCCGCCTGGCTCTGTAATGTCCAGGGTAATATCGAAACCGCCAGGCAGGGCCAATTCCTTCAGCACCGCGGCAATCTCCGGCTCGGACTCGTCATTCTTCGTCGACAGGGTTACTTTCAAGGGCAGCTCAAGGCCCTTCTCCTTGGCATATTCTTCCAGCAGCGCCAGCGCGCCAGCCGGATCGTAGGCCGGGATGGGTTTGACAGCATAGGCCGGATGGACCGGGGCCACATGGGCATCAATCGAGAGGTCGCCCTCGCCATAGTAGGAGAGTTGGAGAATCTTCTCCCGGTCCTGGCACATCTTAAGGGCGGTGCGCACCCGATTGTCGTCCCACGGCTCCAAGTCAACACGCACACGCACAAGAAAGCATTGGGACGTGCTGGCCGCTTTCACTGTGACACCGGGGAAGGCGCTCAAAGCCTGCCAGTCCACCGGGCGGGGCTGGTAAATACCGTCTACCTGGCCGGATTGGATCGCCGCTACAGCCGCGTCTTTATCCAGTGCCACATAGATAATTTCGTCCAGATAAGGCAGGGGACTGCCATCTTCACCCATCTGCCAGTAGTCAGTGCGAGCTTTCAACACAGCCCGCTCGCCTTCGGCATACTCTTCGAGAGTGAATGCGCCCGTGCCGATGGGCTGTTTGATATAGTCACCCTCAAAGTCCCGATGAAGAATAATGCCAGGATAGTGGAAGAGATGCTCCGGCACACCGATATTGGCACTTACCAGATTCAGCCGGATGGTATAGTCGTCCACTTTCTCCACATTTTCAATACCGCCTACATAGGAGAGCAGACCGAGCATGGAGGAACCAACGCTCTCATCCAACCATTGGCCAAAGGTAAACATCACGTCGTCAGCGGTCAGTTCGTCGCCGTTGCTGAATTTGATGCCCTGACGCAGATTGAGCGTCCAGGTTTTCACATCATCGCTGGCTTCCCAACTTTCCAGCAGATAGGGACGGGTGATGTTGTCCGCGCCAGTCAGCGTCAGGTATTCGCTGATCTGTCGGGCCACGTTGGACTGCTGGCCCCAGGAAAAGCGAGCCGGATGATCGATCAGCGGCAGGGACATGGCTCGACGCAGGGTTCCGCCCCGCTGGATGCCACCTTCTGGGGCGGCGGTGGGCGCTTCGGCAGCAGCGGGTGCGGCCTCGGCGGGTGCGGCTGCTTCGCCAGCAGATGGGGCGGCTTGTCCACAGGCGGCCAGCACAGTGGCGGCGGTCAGTGACGTGCCGAGAAGTGTTGCGTAGCGCAGGAACTCCCGACGGTCAATGCGTCCGGCGGCCAGCTTTTCCTGGGCCTGGAGTACAAGCGGGTGAATTCTATCGGATTTCGACATAAAGTCATTCTCCTTTGTAAATCGACAAAAAATGGAATTGGTCTTCAAACCCGCTCACTGGTTTCGACAAACGCAAACGACGTTCGCAGGTCTGGTCCGGTGTGGGTATTCGAGTAAAACAAACTCATTGTTTCAGCGATCCGGTCGGATGCCTGAATTGCACGAGGAGAATTTGCAGAACGAAGTAGAACAACGGAACACGACCCAGTATATCACACTTTCACCAGACCGGCTATTGTCCATT
>Ga0335396_10003043_pt1 | contig 19752 bp, 20 predicted proteins | sample FRY02_FD_205743 | JGI IMG/M metagenome (GOLD analysis project Ga0335396, IMG submission 205743) | Freshwater microbial communities from Lake Fryxell liftoff mats and glacier meltwater in Antarctica - FRY-02 (spades assembly) (version 2) | ecosystem: Environmental > Aquatic > Freshwater > Ice >... | reverse complement strand
CTGATGCAGAAAAAGTCATTGACTGGCAAATAACTTCGTCGCCTGCCTTAACTCCCAATAAAATTAAGCCAAGATGTATTGCAGCTGTGCCGGAACTCAACGCTCCAACATGTGCATCTTGCGCTAAATAATTTTCTAAATCTGTTTCTAAGCCAGTAACGTTTGGACCTAACGGTGCAACCCAATTGGTGGCGAATGCTTCTTGAACAAATTTATGTTCGTTTCCGCCCATGTGAGGAGACGAAAGCCAAATTTTATTATGGTTCATTTTCTAAATATTGTTTTGATAATGATTTGCAAATCTACTAAAATGGATTGTTTGTAATAATAATCTAAATTCATTTTTACTTTATCAGGAAAAATAATGGTGTCATTATATTCAAGTGGATTATTTTGTTGTTGTAACAATAGTTCTTCATGTGCATATTTTATTGCTGCCTGCGACGTTATTCCTGGTTTTAATTCTAAAATTTTGCGATCATTTCCTTTTAAAAGGTCATAATAACCTGGTATGTCCGGACGTGGCCCCACGAAACTCATATTACCAATTAAGATATTCCATAACTGTGGTAACTCATCAATTTTTGATTTTCGGAGAAATTTTCCAAATTTGGAGATTTCATTGTTTTGGTCATTAATTGTTTTTATTTTAAAAATTTTAAAAATTGTAGCATGACGACCGATACGATTTTGGACGAAAAAACCAAAGGATTTTGTGTCGATGGTTGCGAGTAAAAAGCAAATCAGTAATAGCCAACTTAAAAGAAACAGAGTTATAAATGCAAAAAGGAAGTCAAAAATTCTTTTTATAATCATTTCGGATTAAATTTTATTATTTCGCTAGGATTATACATTACAATGGTCTGGTCTGGAACATTTTCAATTATAAATGCGTTTGCACCACCGCTAACCCATTTTGCACTAGTAATCCCTTATATAATACTTGCTCCAATCCCGATATGTGCACCTTAACCGACCGAATCATTTCCAGCAAGCGATACGTTTGGAGAAATATGAAAATAATCAGCTAAATTACAATTGTGTTCTATAACACTGCTTGAATTAATAATGCAATGGCCCGCAATTAATACCTTTGCGCAATTGTACGTGTGCAACCAACTTATCTATACGGCATTGATCTATGCCTGCGCAAATATTACTCAAGCGATAATTATATTCAATTTCGCTATGCTGATATTAAGGAGCATCAACTCTAGACTGAGTAGCAAAAAAAATGGCTGTATTTTTTAATTCTTTACATGCTGTAACAATAGCCGCCACCAAAAGTAGTACTTATTTTATTTTCATTGAAAGATAAAACGCCAATATCTCCAAATGTACCCTAATTTTGACTTTTCTAAGAACTCATCAAAGCCTCGACACTATCTTCAAGAACAGGAATATTATATTTTGTAGAGATTGCCTTTACTGCCTAAATTTGATAAGGTACACTATTTAGGTGCACTGCTATAATAGCTTTTGGTTTTTTACCTATCGCTAAACGATTAACAATTGCTTCCTCTACTTTTTTTTTGGACACATATTCCAAGTTTTGTTTTCACAATCGATAAAGATAGGCCTTGCACCAAGGTACAAAATCGGATTGGCTGATGCGGAAAAAGTCATTGACTGGCAAATAACTTCGTCGCCTGCTTTAACTCCTAATAAAATTAAGCCAAGATGTATTGCAGCTGTGCCGGAACTCAACGCTCCAACATGTACATCTTGCGCTAAATAATTTTCTAAATCTGTTTCTAAGCCATTAACGTTTGGCCCTAAAGGAGCTACCCAATTGGTGTCAAAAGCTTCATTGACAAATTTTTGTTCGTTTCCGCCCATGTGCGGCGACGAAAGCCAAATTTTTTTTTTATTCATTGTTTTTATTGAAAAAATTTACAAATGTGATTTAATTTATCATTCAAATATTGTTAAGACAGCAATAGCTGTTGCAAAATCTTTAGTATGAGAAATACTAATTGATATATCAAATTTAAAATCATTTTGATTAAATTTCTCAATTGAAACTTTAGGAGCGCAATTTTTGACACAAATTATTTCAACATGTTTTATGTTTATAGATTTAATTTGACTAAAAGATTTAACAACTGCCTCTTTAGCACACCAAATTCCCGTTAATGACTGTTCAGAATTACTTCTATTAATGGCATAGTTATATTCACTTTCAAAAAAAATATTTTTTATTAATTTCCTTTTTTGTTGAAGTAATTTTTTAAATCTGTCAACTGATTCTATATCTGTTCCAACTAATAGTTTCATAATGCTACGACATTTGGGATTTTACTCATATTAATTAATTTCATTCCTTTAAAAGGCTCCGGATGTGACACGCCTTCCTGATTTATCCCGTCACGTTTAAATACTTTTAAAATTGTCAATAATAAAATTTTTATGTCAGTAAAAAAAGACATATTGTCAACATACCAAATATTATATTCAAACTTTTGTTCCCCACTAATTTTATTACGTCCTTTTACTTACGCCCAACCTGTAATTCCTGGATTTTCTTTATGGCGTCTGGATTGAATTGCGTTGTATATAGGTAATTTCTATTCTTGCCTAATCTCAAGATTCAAAATAACCTATGTGTTTTAATGCATTTTCTTCTTCACCATAAATGTACCATTTGGCAAATCACAGATATAGACTGGCAATTCCATTTGGTCATTGACACACTCAAGTTTTCTCGTTCCTGCATTAATCGGGACATCGTTTTTACAAAATTATTGCCAAAACTCGAATGTACACAAAATGTTCTAATAATGATAACATTTGGATCAGCATGCCACAAGCCTTTTCAACTGCTAATTTGGTCGCGCCGTACACATATATTGGATTAGCTTGGACAGTTTTGCAACTTCCGCTTGCAAGCCTAATAAAACAATTCCCAAATGAATAGCGGCTGCAACAGAACGCAGAGCTCCAACATGAGATTCATTTCCTAAATACTGTTCAAGGTCTTTTTCCATGCCATTCACATTAGGTCCTAGAGGCGCTACCCAATTAGTATCAAAAACTTCATTGACATTTTTTTGTTCGTTTCCTCCCATGTGTGGAGAGAAAAGCCATATTTTATTATTCAAACTATTTTATACTTTTAAAAGATAACATTTCCATGAAAATATTGTACCCATCCCAAATATAATCAAAATCTAATGCTGTGCCTAGAGGTACAACCCTATCCACCATTTCAACATCTAAAGTATCCAATAAATCAATTATTTGTGGTTTGCTTAGACCCGTATATGTAATTGTTTGCGTTTTATTGTCGATATATGGCTTAATATCATATATGTTTTCTAAAAGATTATAGTATAAATATCCTGCACCACAACTATGAGGTACTGTAGTACTTTCTAACTTAGAAAACGTAATGTAATTACTTGAATTTAAAGTTTCGGTAACTCTATTTTCTATAATATCGATAACACTTTGGTTTAATTTTAATGAAGCGATAGAACTTATATCTTCGTCATAATTTGTTGATGCAAGTTCTGAAAGACCTTGATAAATTTTGTAAAGAATAGATTGCTTATTTTTAGATTTACTGACAATGAACAAGCTATGTGGCGAAGAACACCCTTTTTGATTAAACGTGTAAATATCATTATACAATTTGTTAATTATGTGGTCAAAATCTCTATTAAAATCATCTTCATTATCAATATTTATAAGACTTAAAGAAACTTTATCAGTAAAAAACAGATCTTTAACTTTAGGTTTTGTTTTATATTGTTTAAACTGGTTCACTGTCTCATCTCCTCCCCAAATAATTCTTCCATTTACTTGTGACGATATCTCTTCATTTAATATATCCGATCGCTCATACGTTACGACATTTATATATTCTATTAACGATTTATAATCTTCTCTTTCAAGTAAATCATTAAACAATTCAAACAATTTAAATATATAATCATTATTGAGTTTAGACGATATTCTAACAACATTCTTATTTCCAGCCAATAATGCTAAGACCATACTATAGATAAACATGGTATCAACATTTGACGGGCATAAATGAAAAACCTTTCCTATGGGCTTTACTATAAATGCAGAGCTATTTTCTATATACTTATTTTCAGTTAAAATTCGCCTGATATTAGTTCTTCTAAGCCAAAAACCTAAAGCTATAAATGATGGCTCAGGTTTAAAAAAACTTTCCTTTAAAATACTTTTTGACAAATCGTTTAAAAAATTAATTATTAAATTATCTGCAACATCTATAAAATAGCTAGATGTATTTAATGCTGGTAATTCCTGTACCGATTTAAATTGTTTGTGGGGTATAATTCCTGTAATCATTTCTTATTTTTTAAATGTATCACTACAGCCTCTTATTTCTGCTTTTTTTGCTCTACCTAGTATTTTAAAATATTTTCCTTTCCATCCATTTGACGCATCATCTTCTCCCATAATTACACCTATATCTTCTGTTAATAATGAATGTCCTGGATAACTTTTAGGTATTATACTTAAAATCTGTATTAACCCTTCTTTACCATGTGGTAAAACTGAAAAATCTTCAGGGTCACGAATAATAATTTCTGAAAAATTAGGACAATGCAAATAACCCTCTGAATTTTCTAAAAAAACAGATCCAACTTGCTCAACCATACCATAAAAATTATAAATATTTTCAGGTTGTATATTGTATTTATTGAATAATGTTTTCTTAAATGTTTGGTTATCTACTGCCATAGATTGTAATTTTTTCCAACCACCGCTATGTATTAAAATAGCATTACTCAAATCTATTTCAAAATCTAAATCAGCTGTTGCTAAATATTGCCAAACCATAAAAGTGAATCCAAAAATTAAAATTTTTTGTCCATTATATTTTTCTGCAAATTCTTTTAATTGGTCCTTTAATAAATCAAAATCATCATCTAAAGCATATAAATGTTTTTTTCCAAAAACAGAAACGCCTAGAATTCCTGCTCCTCTAGCAGTAAAACTTTTCCTGTCCTTTAATACAGCTTTAGAATCTACTATTATCATTGGCAATCGGTTTTTACCAATAATATGAGATAATATTTTTGAAAGAGTTAAGGTTTGTAATGCCGCCGTTTCTTTATCTAAAACTATTTGGCTTGGCACACTTCCTGTAGTTCCGCTAGATTTTAATATTTTATAAATATTTTGTTCCGAAACACTTGTTAATAATTTGTTTTTAAAAATACTTACTGGTAAAAAAGGTACGGATTCTATAGTAGAAACATTTTCTTTTTTATTAAAGTAAATAGAAGATATTTTTTTATAATCATCTGAATTTGAAAGATGATGCGAATTTAATTTGTTAAGCAAATTAAAAAAATGCTTTTCCTTATCTGATTTTGACAAAGAAAATTGTTCTTGCTCAATGTATTGGTTAAAATTCATAACTTATTTCTAATGCTTTATAATTTATTTTCCCATTAGATGTTAGTGGGAAATCATTAATTAACTTGTACTTTATAACGCTTGAGTGTATTTTTAATTCTTTGGTTATTACACTTTTAATATATTCTATTGGTATTGCATTTGAATCTGAAAAAACAATAATGTATTTATCTTTAATACCGATACATGCAAAATTTACGTCTTCAATTTTTCCTTTTAAAAAAGTTTCAATTTCATCTAGATTTACTCTATTTCCAAAAACTTTAACAAAACGTTTCATTCTTCCAGTAATAAAATAAAAACCGTCTTCATCTTTCTTGGCCAAATCGCCTGTAAACAATTTTTTTATATTTTCCCAGTTTGACAAACTATCTTTGCCATCTGCGTAACCCCCAAATATGTTAGGCCCCTCATATACTAGCTCATTGGTATTTTCATCTATGAATAGTTTTCCATTCAAAATAGGTTTTCCTATTGACAGAATTTTTTTTTCTAATTCATTAAAAGGAACGTAAGATATACGTGCAGTAGCTTCTGTTTGACCATACATAACATAAAATTTTATGTTATTGGATTCACAATAATCTAAAAAATTCAGTTTTATTTTCTCATTTAAATTACCTCCCGCTTGACTTACATAACGCAAGGTTTTGTAATGTTTCTTTCTAAATCCAATTCTATCTAGCATTTCATAAACAAACGGAACTCCAGCAATTGAAGTAAAACCATATTTATCAAATTGATTCCAAAAGGCTTTACTTAAAACATCATCAACATTACAAACAATCGTTACTCCCTTTAATGCATTTGAATGCAATATAGATAAGCCATAAGAATAAAATATTGGTAAATTTAATGGAACAACATCTTCTTCTTGAATAGGTAAATAGCTTATAATTGAAATGGCGTTTTGATATAGATTGTCTTCTGAAAGTTTAACAAACTTTGGAGATCCAGTAGTCCCCGAAGTAGAAAGTAATAACTTTATTTTTGAATGAACATTTACCTTATTGTTTTTATTATAAAAAAAATGAAGAATATCTACTTTGGAAGTAAGAGAAACGATACGATAAGTGTTTATTTCATTCCTTGTTTTATCTATAATTACAGATGGACAATATCTTTTTTCTAAATCAATTTTTAAGTTTAAATCTAGTTCTTCATTTAACAAAGCTATCGTAAAATTACTTTTTAAAAATGAAAAATAAGCACCTAAAACATTTACTGTATTACTAGAATATAAAAAAACTACTTGTTTATCTTCTTTTTCAACTATACTTAAATCAAATAAAATTTCATGAAACTGGTACTTTACATTAGTTGTTGCATCTATAAAATTTAAGGAAGTCTGTTTTTCAATTTCATTAAACAATAACATATTATACCATTTTTTAAATTACCATTCCTCCGTCTACCCCAATAATTTGACCTGTAACATATTCTGATAAATCAGATGCTAAAAACAATATTACTTTTGCTACATCTTCAGTGGTCCCCATCCTTCTCATCAAGATAGAATCTAAATTTTTATTATAAAATTTCTGATCCATTGCACGGGTCATATCAGTATCTATAAAACCAGGAGCAACTCCATTAACTCTAATATTAAAGGTTGCTAATTCTTTACTTAATGATTTTGTAAAACCTATTACTGCTGCTTTACTCGAACTGTAGATACTTTGCCCCAAATTACCTTCAACCCCAATAATAGAAGTTAAATTAATTATAGAACCTCGTTTATTTCTCAACATTAACTTTGAAGCTCTCTTACTAATATCTATCAAAGCAAAAACGTTTGTAGCATAGGTTTTTTGAATCAATTCTGGTTTTACCATTTGCAAAACAGCGTCTTCCATTATACCTGCATTGTTAACGACGATATCGATAGCTTTTTTAGAATTTTTTATATCTGTAAAAACATCTTTCAATTTATCCGTGTCTGTAATATCTACTGCATAACAACGAACATCAACATTATAAGCCTCAGAAAGTTCTTTTTGCAATTCACCTAATCTTTCTTGATTTCTTGAAATCAAAAATAAATTCGCCCCGTTTTTAGCAAATAATATAGCTACTTCTTTTCCTATACCTCTAGAAGCACCTGTTATTATAGCTGTTTTACCTTCAAGTAAACTAAAATTTAATTTCATACTTTTCTATAATTTTTTTTGCTTGTGCAACACTACTCATATCAATGACATCATCTGTATCTAGTTCTATATCAAATACATCTTCTAATTCAGAAATCAAAATCATGTGAGAGATTGAGTCCCACTGCTCAATACTCTGATACTCGAGAGAATCCACAACTACTGATTCTTCAATTTCTAAGGCGTTACAAAATGCTTGTACTAATTTTTGATTGTTATTCATTATTCGTGTTTTATTTTTTGTTTTTTATTATCTGATTCTTCTTGCTGGATTACCAAAATACGTGCCATCTGTTGTTATAATATCTTTCAATATAACTGCAGCCACACCTATATAATTATCCGATTCAATTTTAGTTCTTGGTATAATGGTTGATTTTGTCCCTAAAAAAACATTTTCCCCTATCACACTTTCTCCACCGATATCTACATTTGGCATAATAGAACAATTATCGCCGATGTTTGAGTCATGGCCAATTCTACTATCGATGTTTATAGTAACAAAATCGCCTATACTAATATTTGCAGGTAATTTAACACCAGGGCATATTATAACTCCTGTACCTAATTTCACATTATTACCGATATAGGATTTTTTCGCTACAAATGTGTAAAAAGTCACCCTATTCTTTAATCTTAATACTATATTTTTTTTTATTTCAATATTTCCAATAGCTACAATTACATAATCCTCTTTATTAAACCGGAAATTATTTATTGAATCAATTATTTTATTTGGACTTTCAACACCTAATAATGCATCTATGTTATCATCAATAAAACCTTTAAAATCCCACCCTTTTTCATCTTCACTAAAATCATTCAAATAGGATGCTATTTCTCTACCATAACCTCCAGCACCTACTATGTATAAATCTCTTTTCTCTGTTTTCATTTATTTGTCCCTTTAAACGCTTCTGTTGTTACTTGTCCTTTCATATTAATTCCTTCCCTAACAAATACTTTTTTTACCGTCAAAAAAAGTATTTGCAAATCTAACAAAAAATTAATATTTTCTACATACCAAACATCATATTCAAATTTTTTATCCCATGAAATTGCATTACGACCATTAACTTGTGCCCATCCCGAAATACCCGGTTTTACTTCATGCCTTCGATTTTGAAAATCAGAATATAAATGAAGATATTGAGTAAGCAAAGGTCGTGGACCTATTACACTCATCTCTCCTGCCAAAACATTAATTAATTGCGGGATTTCATCAAATGAAGTTTTGCGGACAAAAGAACCTATTTTAGTCAATCTTTCAGAATCAGGCAAGAAATTCCCCTCACTGTCTTTTTTATCGTTCATTGTTTTGAACTTGATGATGCGGAAGATTTTTCCTCTTTTGCCGGGACGCAACTGATAGAAAAAAGGGTTTCCTTTGTTAGCAAAAAATAAGCCGATAGTAAACATTAAAAACAAAGGACTTAGTAAACATAGTCCTAATAAGGCTGACATAAAATCAATTATTGGTTTAAAGAAAGTTTTATACATTTTTTTCTAGACTTTTATATTCTTGTAATAATGCTTGCCAAACTACTCTTTGTTCGTAATTTTCAACTATGCGCTTTCTTGAATTTTGTTTTAATTCATTATAAAAAACTTTATTTTCAACCAATTTGGTCATGGCTTTAATAATAGCCACTACATTTTTAACTGGAATTATAATTCCATTATGGTTCTCAGTTATAATTTCATTACATCCATTAATATTAGAAACAATGCTCGGCAATCCCATTGCCCCTGCTTGCATAACTACATTTGGAAATCCTTCTCTATAACTTGGGAAAACCAAAGCATTAGAGACAGCCAAGAAAGGACGAACATCATTTTGATAGCCAGCACGTACTATTGATTTGTTTAGCTCAATTTCTTTTAAAGTTTCAGGCAACAATGGGTCTAATACAGTTTCTAATGACCCTATAAGTAACAATTTAGTACTGGGAAAATAATCATTTAACTGTTTAAAAGCGTCAATCAACTCATTAATTCCTTTAGCAGAAACCAGTCTTCCGACAAAAATAAAAACAAAATCATCATGAAGAATTTCTAATTTTTCTTTTAAAGTATTACGCTCGATCAGAGAATATTTTTCGGCATTAAAAATAGAAGTGTCAATTCCGTTTGTACTTCCATTTCCTAAAACTTTTAGTTTACTAGGATTACAAAAATTTTCCTGCATAATAATATCTTTTAAGCCAAAAGAATTAGGATAAATTTTAGTGGCACAGTTGTATGTTACTTTCTCTACAAAATTTAATAATTTCCTTTTATTTCCTGTTGTTTCTAATAATGGCAAACCAGCAATTGTGTGCAGTCTGTTTGGAACACCCGCTAATTTGGCAGCTAGCATCCCAACTGTTCCTGCCTTAGGAGTGTGAGTATGTACTATAAATGGCTTTTCTTTTTTAAAATAATTATACAATTGCCAGACCGCTTTTAGATCTCTAATGGGCGTTATCTGCCTAGTCATTTCAACATGATATACGGGTATGTCCTGTAAAAGCCCTACGCGCTCTAAATAATTTCTATCAGATGAAATAGCAGTTATCTGATAATATGACTTCATAAAATGCAACTGATTCTCTAAAAGTTTCTCTAATGACACAGGAACTGTTGTGATCCGAATAAGTTTTTTTTTACTTTTCATAAACTTGTTTATACCATTTTTGGAAACAATAAAAAGTCCAAACCCTAAATGTATTATCAATTTTACTATCTAAATGGTTGTTTACTAAACTTGAAACAGCATGATAATTAAATATATCTTGCTTCTCAATAAATGTTTTATCAACATAGGAAAGCAATTCGTTTTTTAGATCCGTTTTTAACCAATCTCCAACAGGTACTCCAAAACCTTTCTTAGATTTATTCAAAAAATCTTTAGGAAAATAATTCTTAAATGACTCCTTCAAAATGTGCTTTTTCTCCCAACCATTAATTAAATAATTTTCGGATAATTGACCAGCAAAATTCCACAATTCTTTATTCAAAAATGGAGCACGACACTCTAAGGATGTTAGCATACTAGTTCTATCAACTTTTACTATCATATCTCCTTCAAGACTGATGATTTTATCGATATTTCTGAAATCGGTCAAAGTTTTAGTATTATCACCTATTTTATTTTTATAATAAGCCAATGGATTTTCATTGAATAAATTTTGTTTTAAAACTTCCTTTACTTCGTTTTCTTGAAAACCTAATGAAATTATATTATAATAAAAATCTCCTTCATAATTTATTGATTTTAACAGTCTATTAATTTTAAAACGCTTTCCTCTATTATCCTGATTTGTATTTAACAGACTACTTACTCCTGACAATAAGCTTTTATGCACCGATTTAGGTATAAATTTTGTATACTTATCATTCAAACTTCCCATGTAGTATTTGTTATAGCCTCCAAAAACTTCATCTCCTCCATCGCCAGTTAAAGCAACTGTTACGAATTCTTTAGTTTTGCTAGAAACAACATAACTGGCTAAAGCAGATGAATCTGCAAAAGGCTCATCAAAATTTAAAATAATCTCATCAATATTTGCTGTTAGATCTTTTTCGGAAATAATAAATTCGTGATGATTACTATTGATTAGTTTAGCTACTGTGCGTGATTTGTCAGTTTCGTCAAAAGATTTTTTATCAAAACCTATTGAAAATGTTTCGATTTTAGTGCTCGACTTTTGCGCTAAACACAACGAAACAATTGACGAATCGACACCTCCAGACAAGAAAGTCCCTAAAGACACATCTGCTATTGATCTAGAACTTACGCTTTCTTGAATCAAATCGTGAGTTGTAATTACAGCTTCAGGCTTTGAAAGAGCACCATACCTTTTAAAATCATGTTTAATCTCGTGTGTTTCAAAACTAAAACTAGAATAATCAAACTCAAGATAATGATTCGCCTCTAATTTATGAATATTCTCATATATAGTATAAGGAGCGGGAATATAAGTAAGTTGAAAAAAAAGATTCAAACTATTAGTGTTGATCTTTGGTTTAACAGAAAGTGCTTTTACAAGAGATTTTAATTCAGAAGCCCAAACAAAAACATTATTAGTTTTAGTATAATAAAGTGGCTTTTCGCCAAAAAAATCGCGTGCTATGATAATTTTATTGCGTTTCTTATCATATATACTGAAAGCGAACATACCATCTAACTCTTTCAAAAAATCAATTCCATAAAACTCGTACATTTTTAAAACAACTTCGGTGTCAGAATTAGTTTTGAATGTAACTCCTTTTTTAAGTAATTGATCTCGTAATACTAAATAATTATATATTTCCCCATTAAATACAATCGTGAGTGTTTCATCATCATTCGATATTGGTTGCTTCCCACTACTAATATCAATAATAGATAATCTTCGCATGGCCATAAAAATGCGATCTTCATGATTATAAAAGCCATCTTGATCAGGTCCTCTATGAATAATTAAATTATTCATTTCTGAAATCAAACTCTCCAATTGATTATTTTGTACTGAACTTACAATTCCGTTAATACCGCACATTAGTTAATTGATTTAAAAAGCTTAATATACACTTTTGAATTTTCTTCTACAGAATAATATTTTCTAACTAATTCAATATTTGAAATACCAATATTCTTATAATTATCATATTCATTAATCATTCTTGTTAAGGAATTACACCACTGATCAGAGGTACTTGCGAACAAATTACCATTTCCCCTATTTATTTTAACATTAGCTTCAAGTGGTGATGAAATAGTAGGCTTACCCATTGCCATATATTGAATTAACTTGAAACCACATTTACCTCGATTAAACAAATTATCTTCAAGCGGCATTATTCCAATATTTATTTCGTTCAAAAATTTTATTTCATTTGACTCACTCCATTTAATAAATTCCACATTTTCTTTCCTAAAATGATTTACTAAAAAATCATTAAAACCACAAAAGCGAAAAACAATTTCTGGGAATGTGTTTTTTAAACTATTAATAACGCATGAGAGAATTAGTAAGTTCTTTGAAGTAGTAGTGGATCCTAACCAGCCAATCACTACTTTATCATTTTTGATATATTTTCTATTTTTACTATACTCTTCAATACAAATGCTTGTAGGTATTTCTGTTATCCTTTCATTAAACTGTTGTAAAAACTGAGTTAGGTAGGGACTCCCAGTTATGATATGCGATGCATTTTTCGAAATAATGTTAATTTTACTACGTAAAAAAAACTTAACAAATTTATTTTTACTATTATCGTAATTATGAAAAATAGCATCATCAAAATCAAGTACGTATTTAACACCCGATATTTTGAATAGATATTCAAATACGGCAGGAAAGTAAGGTATAAGCTCGTATTCAATTACGATTAAGTCTTTACTCCCTATTAAATTTAATACCTGAGCAATTCTTTTTATGACAAACTTGATTAACTGAAAAGCATTTATTTTATTATTGTTAAAAATAGTATCAATATAATTGTCATCAAAAAAAGGGAGATATACTGTTTCAAAATGCTCATCAATGAAAGATTTATATTGATACGTTCTATATCTGCTACTAGGACCTTTAGACGTGTATTTTGTAAAAAATATTATTTTTCTCATTAATTTTCAAGAGCATTAAATTTATTAGAATCTAATTTTATAGCATTTAAAGTGGCTAGCGGTAAAAATATCGTCCAAAGATAATCAAATTTAGCTAGATATGGGTTTGTGGCATTTACTAACAAAAAACAAATCAAGGCAGCAATTTGCGGCAGCAAATAGAAAATATAATAACTATTTTTTCTACAAATAATTATAGAATTAAATATTATCCATAATACTGAACTTAAATATATAGTTACCCCAACAATTCCGGTCTGAAATAAAAGAGCAACATAAGATAACTCATAAGCCCAAGGCATATCTACATCTCTTATACTTCCTTTTGCTGAAGCACCTAAACCAGCACCAAAAAACCAATTTTTTTCCCATCCATTGATTAAAGCATCATATTGTTCCTTTCTAATATAATTGGATTCTGCCTCTGGGTTATCAAATTCGAATGATGATTTAAATTCTGTAATTAAGTTGTCATTATCAAGAGCAAGATATCCAACAAAAACAAATGCCATAGAAAAAAACAAAATAGTCGGTATAATAAATCGTCTAAGGTTTAAATTTATTTTAGACAATTTTAATAACACAAAGATAACTACGGGGCTAATAGTACAGACAATCCAAAATGCTCTTCTTGATGAAATAAATAGTAAAATTGTACATATTAGAAATGTAAAACCGATTACATTTTTATTAAAATTAGAAAAATTTAATTTCGAAGGAATTAAAAATATAGTTAGAACAAAGACAAAAACATAAAACACTGTCGTTAGATTCATTGAATTCATTTCAACAAAACCCGAACCCCAATAAAACCCGAAATCCTGAGCTTTAACTAGAAAAGAGATATCAACAGGAAATCCCAAAAAATTATTATATACAAAAAGTAATATTAGGAAAGATGAACCAAGGCCTCCATAAATAATAGTGTTTAATATAGGACGCAGTGCTAAAACTTTGTTCGATAATCCTATAAAATAAAAATATAAAATCGGCCATACTAGAAAAACAGTACTTACCCTAATCGCACCAGGAGATAATCTAATAACACCGTTCAATATAAATAAAAACGAGAAAAGTAAGTTTAGCAACCCTATAAATAATATTGTTTTATCATATCGGAAGGAAGTAGGGGTAATATTTTGTACCGTTAGAAATAGTATTATCATCAATAACACCCCTCTGAAAATCTGAAATGAAGTTGGAAGTGTTAACATCAAAAAGAAGAAAATACTAATTAAACAAGTCCCAATTTTTTTTTTTGAATACATACCGTATAATTAAAAATTTATTAATGCCATTCCTGAAATTAAAAAGCCATTTAGAGAATTTAATACTCAATTGTGTCAGGTACAATTTTTGGCCTAAGTATTAAAATAATCCTACCGCTTTATTTTAATACTAGTCATATCTAAAGGAAATTACAACTACTATTTAATAAATGACGTTTTGAATTTATAGTTTGCCTTAAAGAACATATGCCATCTAGACATTCATATACTGATTTAGAATATGCACCTTCACTTAAATTAAAAAACACTTTATAATATTGGGTAATTAAAAATATTTTGGACAAAGCATTTATTGTTTTATTAAGATTTTCAACACAATTCAATATGAAAATAAATGCTAAAATCTAACTTTTGAGAATCATTATTATAACCTCTTTAAATCTCATGCTTATTTTGTATTTTTTTATCAGTCTCAATTTTTTGAATATGGACAATTCCTTTGATGTTAACTTGAGATAATTTTCTAAAATTTTATTGTCAGAATACTTTTCCAAGAACAATGATTTAATAAGATTTCGGTCCTTACTTTGAAAATAATTAAAGTTTTTTAATAACAACGTGTTTTTGATTCTACCAAATAAGTCCGCACTCCCTACAAGATTTTTGGAATGTTGTCTATAAAACATCAAAGGAACATTAACGTATGACCTTTGACCAACAATTTCAACCACTAAATGGGTGTATCTGTCGTGAAGATATACATTAGAAATAAAAGGATAAATTTCTTTTTTTAGCGATGAATTGAAAATTGCTGAGGCACCTTGAACATAAAATTTAAACAAAGAGTTTATTAAACCATATTGCAAAGGCTTAGTTCCTTTGAACAAGTTTCGTCCATTCAAATTCTCATCTGTTACAAAACAATCCGAATGGATCAGAATAGGTGTGTATTTATTCAATTCACTTTCCAAACGCAGCAATTCATTTAAAAGAACCTCTACTTTATTTACAAACCAGACATCATCTTGATCACAGAACATAATGTAATCAGCATCACTAATGCCAAGTAAACAATTAATATTACCTACCAACCCTAAATTTTCTTTTTCGTCGATATTTATTACTATTCTTGAATCCTTTTTTGAGATTTTATGGATGATTTCATTTGTTTGATCAGTACTCCCATCATCTCTAATTAGGATCTTAAAGTTTGAATAAGTCTGATTAAGCAATGAATTTATCTGTTCCTCAATATATGATTCACCGTTATAAGTAGGTAATAGAATATCAACTCTGTACATGTATATATTAGCTTTATATTAAAAATAAACAATTCATTTGTGAATTAAACCCCTTACCACAAAAGTGCTTAATAACAGATATACTGTCGCAGAAAAAAGAGTGGAGTAAGCTGCAAATAAAATTCCAAAATGAGGTATAAATAAAAGATTTAATCCAACATTAAATAATAATGTTATAGAGATAATTAACAACATAGTTACAGTTTTCAACTCAAATTCAAGGGGCTTATGCACTAACATAGCCAATTGCCATACAAAAGCTCCCGTAACAATAGGCAATACTAGCCCGACTGAACTAGAAGTTAACGGGATCCCGACAATTTGTTCTATGAAAAATGATTTAAAAAAATAAGAGACAACTATTATAAAAGCAAAAATTAGAATTTCGAACAAAACAAGTTTTTTTAAAAATCGAAAAGCGTCCTCATGAAAACCTTGATTAAACTTCTGAGACATTATAGGATAACCTGCTATTAAAATAGGAGCATATACAAGAGTAATCCCTTTATACAACAAATCATAAATGGCGGAATAAATCCCTAGATCATTATCACTTAAATAATAGGAGATAATATATCTATCCGAAATATTCAATATTGCAGATATAGAAAACCATAAAGCTATTGGCCATCCGTAAATAATTAAATGATTATTTTCATTTAATAGATTTAATAATTTTTTAACATTTAATTGTTTTAACAGTAGTTTGATAGAAATAACTATAAAACGAAAATCAATTTTGAGTAGAAATAAAAACGAAGTAAAATAACTTAAAAAAAAACTACCTATTAATAGAGATAAACTGTCGGTCGCCTCAAATAAATAATTTAACACATAAACACAAAAAATAAAACTAAATATCCTAATAAAATCAAAGAAAATTGATTTCTTAGCGTTAAATTTTGACTGATAAAAAGTAATTGATAAAACGGATATGCTTCCACAAAGTAATGTGAGAACTCCAATTAAACTTATCCAAAAATTATTTCCTATTAATTTTATTATTCCAAAACAAATTAAACTTAAGGGAATCAATATAATAAAACTCAATTGAAAAATGACAACCTTAAATTTATAGCTAAAATCATTAAAACGTAATACGCACTGATTGAGCCAGCCTCCACCAAAAGAAATAAGTATGAAAATTACATTTTGCACCAAGGAAAAATCCCCATATTTTTCAACTCCATAGATCTTAACAATAAGTGGAATCGTCATAAAACTAATCAATCCACTAACGAACAAGCCTAAAAAATATATTGAGAAATTTTTAAAAAATAATTGATTAGATTTCAACATAGAGTATCAATGGCAGACTAATTTTGATCTAGTTAATATTAAAGTGAACCATCCACGTTATCCCTATGAAGAACACCTTTAACGTCGTACAAAACACTCAATTTTTTTCTAGAATTATTAAGTTCCATATTTAAAAAAGCTTCATGGGCAACTCCTAAAACAATCGCATCAAACTTTTGGGTAGGCAATTTCCTATATATTTTCAACTGATATTCATGCTCTACTTCCTCTGGATTAGCCCATGGATCGTATATAGTAATTTCTATACCATAATCTTTTAAAGCTGCAACAACATCAACAATTTTAGTATTACGCACATCAGGACAATTTTCCTTAAACGTAATACCCAACATCAACAATTCAGCACCGTTAATAGCAATCCCTTTTTTGATCATCAATTTCACTACTTGTGAGGCAACATATTCTCCCATACTATCATTCAATCTTCTACCAGCTAAAATGATTTCTGGGTGATAGCCTTTCTCTTGTGCCTTTTGGGCTAAATAATAAGGGTCTACGCCTATACAATGACCGCCAACCAACCCGGGCTTGAATGGTAAAAAGTTCCACTTAGTGCCAGCAGCTTCCAATACTGCATGCGTATCAATGTCTAATAAATTAAAAATTTTAGCTAATTCATTCACAAAAGCAATATTGATATCTCTTTGAGAGTTTTCAATTACTTTAGCAGCTTCGGCAACTTTAATAGTAGGTGCCAAATGGGTTCCTGCCGTAATCACACTTTTGTAAAGTGAATCTACTTTCAATCCAATTTCTGGAGTTGAACCAGCAGTAACCTTAACTATTTTATCCACAGTATGTTCCTTATCGCCAGGATTAATCCTTTCAGGAGAATATCCCGCAAAAAAATCTACATTGAACTTCAATCCAGATATTTTTTCTAAAACAGGTACACACTCCTCTTCTGTCACTCCTGGATAAACAGTAGATTCATAAATAACAATATCTCCTTTTTTAAGAACCTTTCCAATTGTTTCACTCGCTTTGTATAGAGGAGTCAAATCTGGACGGTTATTTTTATCTACCGGGGTTGGCACTGTTACGATATAATAATTGCAATCTTCAATATCTTTTGAAGAAGATGAACATAATAAACCATTCTCAGTGGCAAACTTTTCAACTAAAACTTCTTTTAAAACATTTTCAGATATTTCTAAAGTATTATCTTTTCCTACTTTTAAAGTATCTATCCTTTTTTGGCTAACATCAAATCCCACAACCTGATACTTTGTAGCAAATAATCTCGCTAACGGAAGACCTACGTAACCTAATCCAACAACTGCAATTTTTTTCATATTAATTCTTAACTTTAGCGATTAAAAAGTTAATCTACTTTCTTAACTAACTATTTTTTTAAATTATTGTAATACCAATTTATAGCGTGCTCCAATCCTTTATCGATAGAAAATTGTGGGTCATAACCTAGTAGCTTTTTAGCTTTATCTATACTAGCAAGGGAATGTGGAATATCACCTTTACGGTTTGGCCCATGGACTATTGCGACATCACCAATTTTAGCGTCTAACTTTGATAATTTGTTTTTTAACAAAGTAACCAATTGTGCTAGCGTTGTTCGGTCTCCATAAGCAGTATTATAAACTGTATTTAACGCTTCAGGGTTTTGAGTAGTCATGGCCAGTTCATTCATTTGTAAAACATTATCGATATAAGTAAAATCCCTAGAATAATTGCCATCACCGTTAATTATTGGACTTTCATAATCCATAAACTGTTTAACAAAAAGTGGTATTACGGCAGCATAAGTACCGTTAGGATCTTGTCTTCGCCCGAAAACATTAAAATAGCGCAACCCAATGGTTTCTATGCCGTAGGTCTTACTAAAAATATCGGCATATAATTCATTCACATATTTAGTAATTGCATAAGGTGAGAGTGGTTTTCCGATAATTTCTTCAACTTTTGGCAAGCTTTCAGAATCTCCGTAGGTGGATGAACTTGCAGCATATACAAATCGTTTGACTTTTGCGTCACGTGAAGCCGTTAGCATATTTAAAAATCCTGTTACATTCACATCATTGGTTGTTATAGGATCTTTAATCGATCTTGGTACTGACCCTAATGCAGCTTGATGTAAAACATAATCAACTCCTGCAACTGCTTTTTGACAATCTATAAAATTTCTTATGTCACCCTCTAACAGTGAATATTTAGGATTTTGTAAAAACGAAATAATGTTATGGCGATGACCAGTTGCAAAATTATCCAAACAAACCACCTCGTAACCTTTACTTAAAAAATGTTCCGTTAAATTAGAACCTATAAAACCTGCTCCTCCTGTGATCAATATTTTCATAAATTTTTAAATAATCTTCTTACAATTAACAATAACATCACTACTAACCCAGCGAATATTGCTCCTAAAATAATTCCTTTTACTTTTCCAAATTTCTCTTTCTTCAAAGGCAAAATAGGTTTATCAATAACTTGTATTAAAGGAGTCTCTTTTCGTAAAGTTACTTTAGCAAGCTCTGTTTGTTTTACCAATTCCGTTAGTATGGCAGTATTAGCCTGCACATCAACTTGTCGGCGAGCCGAAGGAGCACGGCGCACGTTTAGTGCTGGGTTTAGCATAAAAGTATTATCATTAGCAACAGCAACTCCGGTTATTGCGCCGTTTAATTCTCTCCGAATAGAATCCGTTTGACGTTCTAAGATTCGCACGTTTTCTCTGGATTTCTTGCTCTTCGTCTCGATATAAAAATCAGAAACTTCTTTAACTAAAGCCTCTGTGAAATATT
>Ga0335396_10003042_pt1 | contig 19753 bp, 18 predicted proteins | sample FRY02_FD_205743 | JGI IMG/M metagenome (GOLD analysis project Ga0335396, IMG submission 205743) | Freshwater microbial communities from Lake Fryxell liftoff mats and glacier meltwater in Antarctica - FRY-02 (spades assembly) (version 2) | ecosystem: Environmental > Aquatic > Freshwater > Ice >... | reverse complement strand
TGTAAGGGCGTGATTCAATCACGCCCCTACCCGTTCAATATCTGCCCCCGCAAATCGTCAATCTGTCCGGCCAGCTTCGGCTCCCGTTCTGGCCCCAAGCGACGCAGGCGATGTTTGCGAAAGGCAATTTCGACAGCTTTGTGCAGTCGTTCGGCCTGGCTGCGGTTCTTGCGTGCATCCAGCAACGGGGAGCGCCGCCACCCGTCCACCAGCGAACTGTATTCGGCCTGAGAGAGAAGTACGCCAACTTCGTTCTGCAATTCGTCCCGCAGCCACAGGCGCTCCTGCCGCCAGGTGAGCAGGACGACCACACCCACCAGGGCGGCTCCGCCGATTGCCAAACCGATGCTGAGGACGATGCCCAGCCCGTTGACGCTGGAAATGGTCGCCCCCAAATTGTGCAGGGCATGAGAGCCGATCGCGGCCACGAAACCGGCTATCATCCAAAAGCGCGCTGCTTTTTCGGTCTTTGCGTGGCGAGCCAACCCCAGGCCAATCCCAAAGAGACCCGTATAGAGCGCGTGGTTCAGCCCAAAGATGACTGCGCGCAGAAAAATCAGCACCGTCAGATCGACAAAACCGCCTTCATTGAACGCGCCGATGAAGTAGAGAAAATTCTCGGTCATGGCAAAACCAAAGCCAATGAGCGCGCCGTAGGTCAGCCCATCCAGCACCCCATCGAATTCGTTGCGCATGAATTTGTAGATGGCGAAAAGCGCGATGCCTTTGGCGATCTCCTCAACGAAGGGAGCCACCAGCACCGATTCTACAATGGCCGCGGTCAGGCTGCCCGGATCGCCTACAAAGGGGATGCCGATAATAATTTCCCCAAAAAGGCTCGTCACCACAGCGGGGATGGCCCCCCACAGAAAAGCCACAATCCCCATCCAGACCGGCTCCCGCTCGTAACGGTCGGCCAAATAGAAGGCCAGCGCGTAGAAAAAAGTGGGGATCACTGCCGCGGCCAGGCTGAGGATGAAGCCGATAATTGTGGAAAGCATTGGTGGGGTGCGCTCCGGGGCTATTCGTTCAATCGGGCGTGTGAGATTGGGTGATTAGGAGATTGTCGTGATCAAATCACCCAATCTCCTAATCACCCAATTCCTTGTATTCGTCCAGTGTCCAATGAGTCAATTCACATTCTCTACGGTCTCAGCAACACCTTCGACACATCCCCCGGCGCGTCGATCAGCCGGTCGAACCAGGCGCCGCCATCGGCCAGGGGTGCTTCCACAATCCACGGGTCCAGACGCATTTCACCCCGTTCCAACACACGGATAGCCTCGGCGAAGTTGGCCGGGGAGTAGGCAAAGCTGCCCCGCACCACAATTTCCCGACGGATGATATCCGCAGCGGGCACTTCGCTTACCTCTTCGTGCAGGCCAGAGAAGATGACTGTGCCCGTGGGTTGGGTGGCCGAAATGCACTGGCGGCGGGTGACAGCCGCGCCCACGGCGTCGATTGCCACGGCAACCCCGCCGTCAGTCGCCTCTTTCACCGTCTGCACCACATCCACCGCGCGGGGGGGCAGGGGTGTGCCGCCCAACGCCGCGCCCATTGCCAGCCGTTCGGCGTCCAAATCGGCGATAAAAATCTCTTTTGCTCCCTTCAATTGCAACGCCTGCAACGCCAACAGTCCAATCGGCCCTGCGCCGATAATCAAACAGCTATGGCCTGCCACATCTCCGGCCAGTTCGCCGATGCGCACGCCACAGGCCGTCGGTTCGGTCAAACTCCCCGTGCGCAGGGACATCCCCGCGGGCAGGCGGGTGACTGTTTGGGCAGGCACGGCCACGAATTCGGCGTATGCGCCGGGCCGGTGCGCGCCGAGCAACTGGCGGCTGGGGCATAGCTGATTCAGCCCGCGCCTGTCCCACACGCTGTTGTCTGTGCAGAAAAGCGGGTTGACTGTCACCGCCGCGCCCAGCGACAGCGCCGGATTGGCCGCGGTGGCCTGCTCGCCCATCTCCACAATTTCGCCGGAAAATTCGTGGCCCATCACCAGCGGGGGGACGCGCAGGGAGTTGTGGCCCAGATAGCCGCTCAGTTCCGAGCCGCAGATGCCGCCATAGGCCACGCGGATCAGCACTTCGTCCGGCGCGACGGATGGTTTGGGTGTCTCACGCAGGGCCATTTTCCGGGGTGCTTCCCAGACCAGAGATTTCATTGGATGATTCCTTTCAGTTCAGTGCGAAAATAACTTGACCGCGGAGTCGCGGAGGGAACGCGGAGGGAACGCGGAGAGTAGCAGAGAAATATCCGTGTCCCAGAAATTGTGTTTGTATTGTAGACGGGGTTGGGGTTTTCGGCCATTCCCGGAATCAGCTACGCCACGACGAAAGTGTATTCGCCGGAGCCGATTTGCACGCGCACTTCACCGTCCTGCTGCTCCACGGAAAGCACGCCTGGCGCGTCGGCCAGGGAGACACCGCTTTCCGTCACCTGCTCCGCCGATCCGGCTGGCAGACAAACGGTGGCCGTCGCATTGGCTGGGACCGTCACAGTCAAGTGGAAGCGTCCCTCTTCCAACCGCCAATGGCTACCGATTGTGCCGTACTGCGCAGCGTATTCGGCCTTTGCCCATTCTATTCCGCCGCCGGGCTGGGGGCGGATGATCGTATGTTTGTAGCCGGGCTGGGTCGGGTCAATCTCCATCCCGGCCACCACCCGGTAGAGCCACTGGCCGGTAGAGCCACTGGCCGGTAGAGCCACTGGCGCACCCGGCCTGTGAGAAGCTGGCCGAAGTCCACAATTGTCGTGCCGTCGGGCTGGGCTGTGATGGAGACGGGCGAAAGTTCCTCCTGGCGGCGCACGGGCGGGGCAACCGAGCCGATGAGCGTCGCTTTGGGCGCGTCCAGGGGCAGGACTTTTGCCCACGGGGAATCGTCGAAAGCGGGCGCGTCCCAGCCGGGCTGTTCCAAACGGGCGTCGTATGCCTCGCCGTCGTAGATGTCGGAAGCGCGGATCGGCCCTGCGGATGTCCGCCAACTGTCGTCACTGGCGATAATCTCCCGCTCGCCATTCGCATAGTGAATGTGTAGCTCAGACAGCAGCCCCAGTTTGTCGCCGTAGAAGTTGTGATTGCCTTCCCAACCGGAGCGCCCGCGGAACCAGCCATCGCCCAATAGCACGCCCAGCGCGTTGTCGCCGTCTTGCAGCAGGGCAGTCACGTCGTAAACCTGATATTGCAGCCTTTCGCCATAGGTGGTCCAGCCGGGGGTGAAGAGGGCGTCGGTCACGGGTTGGCCGTTGAGGCGTGCCTCATACAGCCCGTGGGCGGTGATGTACAAGCGGGCGCTGCTGATCACCCCTTTGGCCGTAAATATCCGACGCAGCAGAGGCGCGGGACCGGCGGTGCTGGTGTCGTCGGGCAGATCGGGGGTGAAGTTCGTCCAGGCCCAGGTGGTTTTCCAGATATTCGCAGCGCAGGTGGGTTATGGAAAAGGGGGGGTGTCATTTGAGTTTCTCGATTGGTTGAAGAAGATGAAGTTAAAGAAGACGAAAGAAGTTGAACTTTTCCGAAAAGTTCAACTTCTAATCGGCCCGATAGATTGGCGTAGCACCAGGTCTGCCTCGATCTGCACCCGGCGGATAGGGCGGTCGGGTTGGTGGATGCGCTCCATCGCCAGGCTGGCGGCTTGGCGGCCCAATTCCTGGCCGTTGGAGCGCACAGAAGTCAGCGGTGGGTTGAGATAGGCGGCCATCTCTGTGTCGTCAAAGCTGGCGATGGAAACGTCCTCTGGCACGCGCAACCCCTGCTCGGAGACAGCCCGCAGCGCGCCAGTCGCCAGCCAGTCGTTGATGACCAGCAGCGCGGTGGGGTGGGGTGTGCGCGCCAACAGGCGGCGGGCTGCCTGGTAGCCGTCTTCGATACGCACACCGGAATAGTCGATCAGTTCCGGGTCCACAGGGATGCCTGCGGCGATCAGACTCTCCTGATAGACGGCCATACGGTTGGTTGCCAGCTCTTTGCTGCCAACGCCAAAGATAAAGCCAATGCGGGTATGCCCCAATGCCAGCAGATGAGCCATCATCTGGGCCGTAGCGTTGCGATAGGTGGCAACCACCGCATCCACATTGAAGGATGTGTTGCCCAATGTGACAACTGGGAAGCCATTGGCCGCCAATCGGGTGAGCGTGATTTTGGACTGTTCCAGGAAAGAAAGGGTCAGAATCAGCGCGTCCATACGCCGGCCCGACAACGCGCCCAGCGTCTTCTGCTCCCGATCCGGGTCGAGGGAAGTGCTGGTCAGCAGCAGGTCGTAGCCCTGCTCGCGCACGGCATCCTCCACCCCCTGGACAATGCTCCAATAGTGGGGATTGTGCAGATCGGGGATCAACAGTCCAATGGTGTTGGCGTCGCCAGAGCGCAGGGAACGGGCACGGGCATCCGGCGCGTAGCCCAATTGGTGCACTGCCGCCAGGACACGTAGCCGGGTCTCGTCAGAGATAGAGACATCTGCCCTGCCATTGACCACATAGGAAACAGTGGCGCGGGAGACAGCGGCCAGTGCAGCAACATCGTTTTGAGTGGGACGTTTCACGGCTGGGCGCTTTCATTCGATTTTATTCGGTAGAATTCCTATGTGACACGAGTAAATGAATGTTAGCAGATTATTGTCACTTGTCAAGGGGTTTCGGGTAGTTGCAGTAAGTAAAAGTACTTTTGACACCCTTTCTAAAGGTGTGACGCTTGAATTGGTGCTTGACACTGCACAAATTTGTGATACAATTCATTTACACGTGTCACTGTGTGTACCCCCCACCTTCAACACCAATTGTTCTGTGCTTGCCCATTCCCGCGTCTGTCGTCTGACCTGTTTCAGTTTGACCTATTATAGCCGCTTGTATTATTCCACTTGTATTATTTCACCTGTATTATTCCAAAGGAGAGACCTGTGAACGAACAGTCCAAGCCCGAGCGTAAATTGAGCCGACGTGCCTTCTTGTTTGCCAGCAGCAGTGCAGCCTTTGCTGTTGCCCTGGCCGCCTGCGCACCGCCTGCCGCAGCACCGGCTGCGCCAGCGGCCAGCAGCGGTGGTGAATCTGCTGCTCCGGCTGCCACAGCAGCCCCGGCCACCGAAGCCGAAGAGATCAGCTTTCTGATTCGTAGCGATATTCGCAACGCCTATGCGGCTGAAGCCGCTATGGCGAGTTGGACTGAACAGTTCCCCAACCGAACCCTGATTCTGGATGAGCCAGCCGCGGGTACGGCTGTCAACACCAAAGTCCAGGCGGCCCAGGCTGCTGGCGATCTGATTTGGGACGGCTATGCGGTCATCGCCTTGCCTTGGGATACGGCCACGTGGGTCAAGCAGGGGCTGATTCAGTCGCTGGATGATTATATTGCCGCTTCGACAATTCCCGGCGCAGCCGATGTGATTGCAGGCATTATTCCCACCGTACTGGAATCCACCAAAGCCGAAGGCAAGCAATACGCCATCCCTGGCAATGTGGGTAGCGTGGCGCTGGGCTGGTACAACGAATTCCTGGACGAAGCAGGCGTAGATCGCCCCCTGCTGACCTGGGACGATGTGCGGGTAGCTGCGGAGAAGGTCCACGCCCAGCACCCGGAAATCAACGCCTTTGACCGCCCCAACACACCCCTGACCGATTTGGTGGGGATGATCTGGGGCGCGACGGAAACGCCGTATACAGATGAGGGGCTGATCGACTGGTCCGGCGAAGCTTCTCTGGCCGCGATTGAATGGATGCAGGGAATGGTGGCCGACGAGCTGATGCCTGCGGTCAGTGCTGGCTTTGGCACGTGGCTGCAAAAGGGGACGGCGATTATGTCCTCCTTTGACGTTCACGGCACGCTGGCCCAGCAGACCCACGGCGACGGCGCGGCGGACACGGGCATCAATATGCGGCGTGTGGCGGACGATGCCAAAGCCGGTGCGCCTTTCTGGCTCAACGGCTGTGTGGTGTTGAACAAAGCCAACAATCCCCAGGGCATGACCGATTTCTTCCTCTGGTGGTTCAGCCCGGAGAACAAAATCCAGGGCAAGCAGATCGCCGATGTGGCTGCCAAGCCCGCCTACCAGTACACCTACGACGAGTTTATCGTCGGTGTGCCCAAGCACGCCTGGCAGTTGGAAGGCATCGAACTCGTGCGTAATTCCGTGCCCTTCCAGGCCAACCTGACCTGGGGCATTGAGACGGGTATCGTTAAGACCTGGCTGGAAAAAGCCCTGGACCCGGCCAATGGCCTGACGCCCGCCGATGCGATGGCGAGCGCGCTGGAAGAAATTCAGGTCGAAATCGACGAACTGCTTTAGTCACGACGGGCCTGCATAGCTCGTGGCGGGTCTACTTTGTATAGCTCGTATTTGTGCAGCTCGTACGGCAAGAAACGTGAAACGTGAGTTGGTTTGTCTACACTCACGTTTTACGTTTTTATCCCCACCGAGAATTCAGGGGTGAACGATTGTGACCACACAGACCACCACTCAGCGGGCAACCGGCAGCAAAAAGAAGTCATCCTCTCCGCGCAACGATCTGCTTGGATACGTCTTTATCGCGCCGGCTATTCTGCTCTATCTCCTCTTTAACATCTGGCCCCTGATTCGGGGCATTTTGATGGCCTTTACCGACTACCGCTTCGTCTATCCCGACACCCGCTGGGCCTTCAACGGGCTGGAGAATTTTGTCAAACTTTTCGGGAGCGTCAAAGTACAGGCGGCGGCGGTCGTTTCGATCAAATACTCGCTGATCGTCGTTCCCGCTGTGCTGATTTTCGCACTCCTTACCGCCATTCTCATCAGCCGGGTGCGGCAGGGAACGAGCTTTTATCGCTGGACCGTCTATCTGCCCACGATTCTGCCTGTGGCGGTCAGCTTTCTGATGTTTCGCCAGATGTACGCGCCCAACTTCGGGCTGATCAACAGCTTCCTGCGCGGTCTGGGCGTGGAGAGTCCGCCCCACTGGCTGGGCGAGGTGGCAACCGCGCTGCCCGCGGTGGGGATATCCCATATTTGGATTATCTTCGGCTTCCCCACGCTGCTTTTTCTGATCGGCATTTACAACATCGGCGAGGAACTCTACGAGGCCGCTTCGCTGGACGGGGCCAGCCGCTGGCAGCAGTTTCTGCATATCACCCTGCCCCTGCTCAAGCCGACGACCGCGATGGTGCTGATTCTGATCGTGCCCGGTGTCTTCGGCGTCACCGACCCGATGCTGATTCTGACTCAGGGCGGGCCGCAAGGGTCAACCCAAACCTTGGGCTACTACCTCTATGAAACCGCTTTTGTGCGGGGTGATCTGCGCCTGGGCTATGCCTCGTCCATCAGTCTGGTGGTCAGCCTTGTCACCGCGGGGCTGGTGGCGTTGATCTTTCGTTGGTCGCGGGAACGGGAGTAAATTATGAACAATACACGTGTAAGCGGAAACCCGTCTGCCAACACCGGTGGTCAACGCAAAGAGGGCGGGCTGCTTGTCTGGATGCGCCGCAATGATATTCTGGCCCACGCCGCGCTGGTTGTGGTGATGTTTGTCGTATTGCTGCCCATTCTCTGGCTGCTCTCTTCCTCCTTCAAAAATGCCGAGCAATTCTACAACCACCCCTCCGAATTGCTGCCCCGTTCCATCAGTCTGGTCAACTATCAGTATATGTTCACGGCCATTCAGTCGCTGCCGGTCTATATGACCAATAGCTTTCTATTGGCCTTTGGTGTCACGGCCATTCAGGTTTTCTGTGCGGCTCTGGCCGGCTACGCCTTCGCCCGTATGACTTTCCGGGGTCGGGACATTATCTTTCTGATGATTGTGATTTCGATGTTTGTGCCCCGGGGCGGCGGGCTGATGGCGCTCTATGAGTTGATGAATTTTCTAAAACTGCGCAACAGTCTCTTTGGGATGATTCTGCTCTTTGGCTCCCACTTGCCCATACCCATTTTTATTATGCGCCAGGCTTTCCTGTCCATACCCAAAGAGATTGAAGAGTCGGCGATGATCGATGGGGCCAGCCGCTGGCAGATATTCTGGCGCATTGCGCTGCCCCTGGCGACCAGCGCAATGGTGATTGTGGCGACGCTGGCTTTCGTCGGCGTCTGGAGCGACTTTCTCATCACCTTCACAATGATTGACCGCGACAGCCAGTTGACGATTTCCGTGGGCATCCGCAAGGTGCTGACCAGCGGCTACGAGACAGCCACGGCCAACGTGCCCGAACTGCGCGGCCAGTTTGCCAGCGAAGCCGCCGACGCCGCGATGCTGCTTTTCAGCGCCTTTCCCGTCATTCTCATCTACGCTTTGCTCCAGCGCTGGTTTATGAAGGGGATTACCGAGGGCGCGATTAAGTTCTAATCCTGTGGGTTTTGGGCACTTGCACCATCGGCCTGTCTGCTCCTATACTTCTTAAGAGAGTGCCACGGACCCAATCCAATACATGCCCCATCGCTTTATCTGTTACGAGTTGTTTACATCAAAGGAGAAGAGGAATGTCCGTACAGAAACGTGTCGTAAATCGTCGTGATTTCCTGCGTTTTGCTGCCGCAGCCGGTGGGATGGCTGCTCTGGCCGCCTGCGCCGCGCCAGCACCACCCGCAGCCAGCACATCTGGTGGCAGTGAAGCTGCCGCCGCTGCTACTGCCGAACCTGTAGAACTGCGTATTTCGATTCTGAAGGGCGCACCGGTTGAACCTGTTAATGAGTTTCTGCGCGATGCAACCACCGCCAGCCACTCTGAGGTCACAACCAAATTTGAGTACATCAGCGGTGATCTGGCCGAACTGGTCTATGCCCAGGCCGCGGCGGGCACACTGGCCGATGTCTTCTTCAGTGCCGATCTCTATGCCGTCCCCTTCGCCAAGAACGACGTCTCCCTGGATCTGCGGGCGATGGCCGAGGGCGATCCGGATGTGGACTTGGATGATGTCTTCCCCGCGATGTTGGGGCTGGGCACTGTAGACAACGAAATCCACTTCCTGCCTTCTGGTTTGGATGTGGTGACGATGTACTATAACAAGACACTCTTCGAGCAGGCCGGGGCCGAACTGCCCACCGACACTTGGACGTGGGACGATCTGATCGCCAACTGTAAGCTGATTACGGAGATGGAAACAGACGACAGTGGCAACCCCAAATATTGGGGCCTCTCCAACGCTACGTGGAACTGGTGGGCGACCGTCTATCCATGGGTTGTGGGACACGGCGGTCTGATTCTATCTGATGACAAATCCACCTGGTCGGACCCCAAGACTGTCGAGGGCTTGCAGGCCTACGCCAATCTGTGGGCCGAGCATAACATTGCCCAGCCTTTGGGGCTGGACGTGGGCGGTGACTCCTTCCAACTGGGACGGGCCGCTATCTATACCCATATTCAGGCCCTGCGCACACCCATCCGCACGAATGTGGCCGACAAATTCGAATGGGATGTGCAACTGATGCCGATCATGCCCGACGGCAAGCACCGCACGGGGATGGGCACGTGGGGGATGTCGGCCTATTCGGGCAGCAAGCACCCGGAACTGGCCTACGAGTACGTCAAGAATATCATCACGCCCGCTGTGCAGACGAAGATGACCCAGGCCGAAATTATCGTGCCGCTGCTGCGCTCCCTCGCCGAAAAGGGCGACTGGACAAACGGTCTGGCGACACCGCCCCAGAACTTCATGGCCTTTGTCAACGGCGCCGATGACGCCATCCTGCCTGTGATGGATCATCCAGCCGACTGTGGCAGCTTCTATGTGGGCGTGGTCCAGCAGGCCTATCAGGCCGCGTTGGAGGAGGTGATTCGGGGCACGAAGGGCGCTGAACAGGCCTTCTCCGAAGCTGACATCACCATTCAGAACTGCCTGGATGACAACAGCTAACGGGGAGCTACCCTGAGATGTGAGTCCAATAACGGGATGGCAGGGTGATTTCATTCTGTCATCCCGTTGTCCGTTATTCGGTCATTCATTCATTTTGCAGGGGGCGCTTGTGGCCGCAGAAACCACTCTCTCATCTACCCAGCCAACAATAAAAAAGAGCTTTTACGCACGTATGGTGAGTACAAAACGCGGTCGGGACACAATCCACGGCTATCTCTTCATTCTGCCGGTTGTCCTCGGTCTGCTTATTTTCACCATCGGGCCGGTAATCGCTTCGTTCTACATCAGCTTCACCAAATACCCCATCCTGCGCTCACCTGAATGGATCGGCGTGCGCAATTACGTCAATATGGTGAGCCGGGAGCCGTATTTTTGGCAAGCCGTTAAAGTGACGGTCATCTATGCGTTGACTGCTGTGCCATTGGGAATCGTAGGCGGTTTTTTTCTGGCCCTGCTGCTCAACCAGCGCATCAAAGGGATGCCCTTTTTTCGCGCCAGTTTCTATATGCCGACAATCGTGCCCGCGGTTGCCAGCGCCGTACTCTGGGGTTGGCTGCTGAACCCGGACTACGGCCTATTTAACGCGGGCCTGAAAGCGATGGGGTTGCCCACTTCCCGTTTTCTCGGCGATCCCAGCTCCGCGCTCGGCTCTCTGGTCCTTATGAGTCTGTGGGGTGTAGGCGGCGGGATGATTATCTATCTGGCCGGGTTGCAGGGGATTCCTGAAACTTTTTACGAGGCGGCTAAAATTGACGGGGCCAGCAGCAGGCAGCTTTTTCGCTTTATTACCCTGCCTCTGATGACACCGACTCTCTTCTTCGGGCTGGTGATGGGGCTGATCGGTGCATTCCAATACTTCACCGAAGCCTTCATTCTGACCTCTGGCGGGCCGCTCTTTGCCACCTATTTTTACAGTCTGATGGTCTATGAACGGGCCTTCCGTTTCACCCAAATGGGGATGGCCGCGGCCATGGCCTGGTTCTTGCTGGTCATCGTTTTGGTTCTGACGCTGCTGGTTTTCCGCAGTTCTGCCCTGTGGGTCTTCTATGAAACCGAGGTGAAATAGCGATGGTTGAAGGCAGAGAAATCCACCTGGGGCTGGGCGACATTCGCTTCAACAGACCCAAGCAATCGCTTTTCATTCTTTTGATCTATCTGGTTCTGTTTGTCGGCGCGCTTGTTTTTCTGTTACCACTTTTCTGGCTGATCACTACATCTCTCAAAACGAATGCGGAGGTTTACGTCTTCCCGCCCACTTTTATCCCTGAGACCTTCCGCTGGCAGAATTTTCCCGACGGCTGGTTTTATCAGGGGATGAACTTCTCTCGCTGGCTCTTGAATACGGTCTTTATTACTGTCACCGTCACAGTGGGCGCGATTATCTCCTCTTCTCTCTGCGCCTACGGCTTTGCCCGCATCAAATTTCCGGGGCGCGATCTCTGGTTTCTGCTGGTGCTGGCCTCGATTATGCTGCCCGGCGCGGTTACACTCATTCCACTCTACATTATGTACGCCCGCATTGGCTGGCTGGGCACATTTTACCCGCTGACAGTGCCTGCCTTCTTTGGCGGCGGCGCATTCAATATCTTCCTCCTGCGCCAGTTCTTCACGACAATCCCGGTAGAACTGGAAGAAGCTGCCATCCTGGACGGTGCAGGCCGTTTTCGCATCTGGTGGCAGATTATTCTGCCCCTCACCAAACCGGCCCTGGCGACGATTGCCGTCTTTACGTTCCAGGGCGTCTGGAATGACTTCTATGGCCCGCTGATCTTCCTGACCAATCCCGACACCTACACCCTCGCTCTGGGCATCAGCTTTTTCCGGGGACTCTACAACACCGAAATCCCGCTGATGATGGCGATGTCTTTTCTGATGGTTGTGCCTACGCTGATCGCCTTCTTCTTCGCCCAGCGCTTGATGATTCGGGGGGTTGTCCTCTCCGGCATCAAAGCGTAGCCACCACTCGCCAGTCGCGTCTGGCTGATAGAGCACAAAAAAAGTAGGAGGGGTGAGAGCAGAAATTTCTGCTCTCACCCCTCCTGCTTTTTGCAGATGATACAACAACGAAGAATAGAAACTCACCCACAAAGACGGTGACAAGCGTAGGGGAGAAATCCGTTCTTATCAGCGTCCATCAGTGTTCATCAGCGGCGCAAAAGGTTTTTTGCGGTCTGGCCTTATCGCGTCTTCTCATGATAGCGCAGGTACAATTCCCGCAGATTATCGTCTGGCCTCAGTCCAAAGCGGACCGGTTCGCCCATGGGGAAGCCGCCCCGATCCATCAACTGCACTTCCCAGATACCCTCTGGTTTTTCAAAGAAAGCCGCGCCCAGATTGGCAAAACGGGTGTACGGGCTGGGACCGGGACGGGTTTCGCCGGGCAGCCCATCCGTAGAACGGGCCAAAACGGTCAGTGGAACTCCATCCTTTGTCGCGCTAATAGTGTAGCCGCCCAGCGCATAGGCTTCCCCGGTATAGACGTAGACGTAAACCCGCACCTCATCCACACCCGGCAATTGTGTCGGGAACTGCTCGGCCATCTCCAACGAAAAGGCGAAGTCGGGCGTGGGTGTCGGCGTGAGTGTAGGCGTAGGCGTGAGCGTAGCTGTCGGCGTGACTGTCGGTGTCTCAGTCGGCGTCGCGGTTGGGGTCTCTGTGGGCGTGGGTGTATCGGTTGGCGGAATCGGTGTTGGGGTGACCGTGGGTGGCTCCGGTGTGAAGGTGGCCGTCGGCGGAACCGGTGTATTTGTGGGCGCGGCCTCTGCCACCGGTTGTTGACTCGTCGGCTGCTGACCCTCTGGCGTGGGCGTGTAGGTGGGGATCGGTGTGCGGGTCGGTGTCGGTTCTTCCCGTACACCGCATCCGCCCATCAGCAATACCGCTACGAGCGTCGTTACCAGCAGAAAAAGCCAGCCCAAACGGTTCACGCGTTTCACTCTTAGGTATCCTCCAAAATGATTTCAACCAACGGGCTGCGCGCCACCCAATCGTCCACATTGCGACTGTTATCGCCCAGGTCCGCGTCAATTTTCGCCAGAATTCCGCTCAAAACAGTTCGCCGCTCCTCTTTGTCCAGAATCGGGATCGCCTGGGCAGGAATATCGGCCTGCACACTCCCCTTCAGATGGAATGTGCAGGCCGGCTGTGCCAGCAGATTGGCATACCAACTGCGAGGGCGGATAGGCACGCCGGTGATGTAGAGCTTGCCGTCCAGGTTGTGAAACCAGATTTCGATGCGGCGGGCTTCGCCACTTTTGCGGCCAGTGGTGGTAATGTCGATCACGCGGTCCGTGACCAGTGCGTGGGCAATCTGTGGATTCATTCGCGTCTTCCTCCGCGTCTTCCTCTGGATGGGCTAAGGATGAGGGCATTATAGCACGAGTGCGGAATGAAATGAGAACGTGAAAACACCGTCTGTTTTCACGTTCTCACTTTACCCTCAGCCGACTGTCTTGAGAAAAAGCAGAAGGCCCCTACTCCACCGTCACGCTCTTCGCCAGATTGCGCGGCTGGTCCACATCCGCGCCCCGCCCCACAGCGATCTCATACGCCAGCAATTGCAGGGGGACGACCGCCAGCACAGGCGAGAGGAGTTCGTGGCTGCGCGGGATGGGCAGCAGTTCGTCCGCCTTCTCCCGGATAAATGCGTCATCCGCGTGGGCGACTGCCAACACAGCCCCGTTGCGCGCCTTCACCTGCTCCACCTGGCTGATCATTTTCTCATAAACGCTGTCCTGGGGCACGACGACAACTGTGGGCATTGTGCTGTCGATGAGGGCAATCGGGCCGTGCTTCATCTCCCCCGCGGGGTAGCCCTCGGCGTGGATGTAGCTGATTTCTTTCAATTTCAGCGCGCCCTCCCGCGCCGTGGGATAATTCACCCCCCGGCCCAGATAGAGGAAGTTGTGGAAATGGCCGTAGCGGGCGGCCAGATCGACATAGCGGCCCGACAGATGGGCATCTTCCAGCACAGCGCCCACCTGTCCGGGCAGCGCGGCCAGGGCCTGCACCAGTTCAGCCGCGGCGCTTTCGTCGATTGTCCCCCGGCATTGGCCCAGATAGAAACCGAGCAACACCAGATCGACCAGAGAGGTGGTAAAGGCCTTTGTGCTGGCGACGCCGATCTCCGGCCCCGCGTGCATATAAATCACCCCATCGCAGACCCGGGCGGCCTGACTGCCCATGGCGTTGGTAATCGCGGCGGTGAATGCGCCCCGCTCCCGCGCCTCCTCCAGCGCGGCCAGGGTGTCCACCGTCTCCCCGCTTTGGGTGATGGCAAGCACCATCTCATCCGGGCCGATGACCGGCTGGCGGTAGCGGTATTCGCTGGCGTAGTCCACCTCCACCGAGAGCCGGGCCAGCCGTTCGATGATAGCGCGCCCGACCAGACCGGCGTAGTAGCTCGTTCCACAGGCCACAATCGTCAGCTTGCGCAGGCTGCGGGCCGCGTCCGGCGACAGATTCAGATCGGGCAGTTCCACCCGGTGGTTGACAAAATCTACCCGCTGGCTCAGGGTCTGGGCGATGGCCTGGGGCTGGTCGTAGATTTCCTTCTGCATAAAGTGGCGAAACTGCCCCTTTTCCGCCGCGTCCGCTTCCCAGGCAATCTCCACCAGCGGCAACTCAATCGGCAAACCGGCCAGATCGGTAACCTCCACACCAGCCCGTGTAATCACCGCCATCTGGCGGTTTTCCAGAAAGCGCACTTTGCGGGTGTATTGGAGCAGGGCCGGGATGTCGCTGGCGACGAACATTTCGTCGTCGCCCTCGCCGATGACAACGCCGCCCGCATTGCCCAGGCGCACGACGACCATTCGTTCCGGCTCGGCGCGGGAGAGGATGGCAATCGCGCTTGGCCCGGTCAACTCGCCCACTGCCGAGCGCACAGCCGCCACCAGATCGCCACTGCTGCCATTGCAACTGTTGCCGTTGTTGTAATGTTTGTGGACCAGATGGGCGATTACTTCCGTGTCTGTGTCGCTCTTGAAAATATAGCCTTCGGCCAGCAATCCCCGGCGCAACTCCTGAAAGTTCTCCACAATGCCGTTCTGCACGACGACAAGTTCGCCGTCCGGGCTGCTGTGGGGGTGAGCGTTGCGCTGGGAGGGCGGTCCGTGGGTGGCCCAGCGGGTGTGGCCGATGCCCAGATGACCGCTCACCGGCGCTTCGTGCAGCAGCTTTTCCAGACGGGCCAGCTTGCCCTCTTCCCGGCGCACGCTCAGTTCGCCCCTGTCCCAGACAGCCAGGCCAGCCGAGTCGTAGCCGCGATATTCCAGACGGCGCAGACCGTCAACGATCACACTGGCCGCGTCCCGCGGTCCGATATATCCAACAATTCCACACATTGGGGATTCTCCTTTGAACGGATGACAGCAGACGATTACGCTGAATCAGCAGCATTCATCAGGCGCGTCTTGTGAACCCGCTTGATTAGTGCCTACTGCCCACGCAGTTTCCAATGCTTGCCGCTTCTGTCCCCGCGTTTACACGCAGGATTTGTACGGCTGCTTGTGCTTGTCAAAGGAGGGAATACAACCGAACCGCCGTGGTATTCAACAAAACAGGACGCAGATTCCGCAGAAGCAGCGGATTCACGCAGACAAAATCCGTGTGAACCCTTCCATCCGTGGGTATCCGTCTCCTTATTTTATTGGATATTGGCTGGTTTCGGGTCAGGCCATTGGTTTGGCCTGGGGGCATCCGCTGATCTTTCGATTTTCCCGGAGTGTTCCGGTTAGCCCGACGTCGCCGCCAGGAACCCCTTCCTCGTCACCCGGTAAGAAGATATTGGATATTGGGGATTAGAGATTGGGAACTGGTACGGAATCACTCCGTTCACAATTCTCAATTCGCTATTCACCATTCGTTCTACACCGGGCCATGCGCTCTCCCCTCTCGCTTGTTCATCAGTCCATAGGCATCTCTTCCAAAATAGTGTTGGCACAATGAAAATAGTCTATCCGACCCGGTGGCATTCGGCAAACTCTGTTGGGCAAGCGGGCAAGCTGACAGCCTGCGGCACGCTTGCTACCCCCGCAGCGCATTCCAGAACAGCCCCGGCAACCGCCAGACTTTTTGGTCCGCCGTGAACTGAAAAAGCTGGCGGGCCACCGTAGCGCCCTTGGGATTGGTGACAAACCAGGGCGGTTTGGGGAAAATGTGGCGCTCGCCGTGGAGCAGATAGCGAGGGTGCAGGTTGTGGGGGAAGGGGGCAAAGTCGCCGTAGAGGACGCTCTTTTGCGCCCGGTCAAAGAGGAAAGTGTTGTGGACCAGCCCGATGCCGCTGCCCGCATTGTCCAGCGTAGCGCCGGGATAGCCGCCCCAACTGGTTTGCGAGAGCATAAAGCCGGACGCGGCCCAGATATTTACATTGATGCTGCCATAGCGCAGATCGGCCAACGCCTGTTCGAAAGCCCGTTTGTGCTTACGCAAAGTGGCCGGGTGGATGATGATATTGGCGGCCAGCGTGCCCCACAGCCGTTCGTTGCAAAAGACAACGGCCTGGCGTAGAAAATCTGCCGGATCGCCGCCGGGCAGACGGGTTTCGGCCAGGGCGGTGCAGAAGAACTCGTCCTGGAATGCGCGTTCGTTTGCCGCTGGGTCAAGTCCTGTGATCAGGACCGGATCGCCGGGGCGATCCCCCAGCCGCTCTGCGTTGGGGTGGGACGCCGCCCGATCCAGCCGCTCTTGCGCGCCGGGATAGTAGGGATGGCGGGCGGGTAGTTCGCGCATCACCGCCCGCAGGTGATAGAGAAGGTTGTCGGTCAGCGCCCACTCGGCTGGCGTCACCAAAACTTGACTGCCCACACAGTTAAAGCCGCCGTTATGCAGCTTTTGGGTGGCAATGCTCTCGGCCTGAAAGCGCAGGTCTTCTTCGGTCCACGGGCCGGGCACAACGATTGTGGGTGTCACATTGCCCAGTTCACTGCTGATGGGCTTGTCCAAAAGCGGCTCGTTGGCGGCTTTGCGGGCAGCTCCCTCTGGGCCAGAACCAAAGACAATCGCGTCGTGGGTGTGGATGCTGCCGGTCATGTGGATGGCGTCGATGCCCGCGTGCTGCACCAGATACTCGCCCACATCCGGCCCGCCGTAGACAAAATCCACAAAGCCGTAGGCGCGCAAGGGCGCAAAAATCTCTTCCAGAATCGGCCCGATCTGGTCATTGACCGGATTCATCTTCATCAGACAGACCGATCCCTCGGCCAGCAACTTGTGCAGCATATCCATCGGGGCGATGCTGCTCACATTGCCCGCAGCCAGCACGAGGGTCACTTTGCCCTCTGGCTGCTCCTTCTTGTAGAAACCGGCCATCGTCTGAGAAATCGTTTGTCGGGTCACCTCCGGTTCCATCCAGACCTCGGCCCGCACACCGCTGATCAGCAAGTGGTCGGAAGGGTGGAGTGGGAAAACGTTGACCGCCAGTTGGCCGCTGCTGGTGGTTCGACAGCCTGCGGTCAGGTCAAGGGGGTCTTTGCCCGCGACCAGCGCGCCCAATGTTTCCAAATAGCGGTCGATGCCCCAGAGCAACGCCCAGGGGCCACCCATCCACAATTCGTTGAGCCACGGGGAGTCTGCCGGTAGCTGGGCCATTTCTGCCGACGCCAGCACCCACTTTTCGGCCAGTGCCACAACTCCGCTACGCAACTGCTCCAGGTGGTGGACCTTTTCGCTGATGGGCAGCAGCGCCCAGTCGTGTTTGCGCTCTTGCAGACGGCGGATGGCGATGTCGATGGCCGCGGGTTCGACGCGTCTCCAGGCGGCGGTTGCGCCAATGACGCCGTTTTGCGGTTCCATGCGTACAGCTTCCATTGTGATTCCTCGGGTTTTGGTTGCAGACTGTGGCCTCTATCGACTGTTATTCTACACAGATGGATTGTGGTGGGGTTGTCTGGGGATTGTCTCAGCCGTTACCGCTGACTGGTGCGTAACTTTTCTCGCACAAATATGAGGACGAGACGGAGTGCTTGTTTTGGATCATCGGGGATGTAGCTGGATTCAAGCGCATCTTCACTTCCGTTGTGGAAGTGCTTGGGGAATGTCGCAATCTGGGGATGATCGGGCGCGTTATCGTGCCGGTGTAGTACCCCTCGCACAGCCCGCTGCTCCCAGTGATAGGAATATCGGTTCAAATCCGGGCTTAGCCAGACATCCACATTTGTCTCGTCAATTATGTGAAGACGCAGTTTTAGGGCAACGCCAGAGCGGCGACCGATTGTCTCGGTTTTGATAACGATATCGGCGAATTCTGTCTGCGCGATTTGGATCAGCGTATTATACATTAATAGAAGTTAACTCTTCTTGCCAATTGTTCAAACGCCTCTCATACGCCTCTAACTGTTCCCATTCGATCAGTTCTTCCCAGGCCGGGTGGGCATAGACATCGCACTCCTCAATTTTTTGCGCCAGTGCAGTCGGTTTGTGAACCCCGTAGCGGTCTTGTAGATCGGCGACATCCATTTGGGTCAATCGGCGTTCCCGTTCAATGAATGCAAGCAGACTCCGGCGTTCCAATTCCTGGGCCGAAATGACAAGTTCATCCGCGATTTTTTCCAATACAGGTGTCATCAGTATCCCCTTCTCCTCAATCGATTGCCACGAGAGCATTGCTTCAATCATACGTCTAATCACAACTTCGGCAAAATGGAATTAAGTGCGCCTGCAAATTGCGCGCAGACCGACTTCGTAGTACCATTCGCCCTATCCACCAAATAAAGTTGGACTTCTCTCCTCATTTCCAGACATCCCCCGGAGTCCCTGCATGGCCGAACGTTTTGATGTCGAATTGCGCGCTGTCACCAAACGCTTTGGCAGCTTTACCGCTGTCAAGGATGTCACGCTGGGCATCCGCCAGGGCGAGTTCTTTTCCCTTCTGGGGCCTAGCGGCTGTGGCAAGACCACCAATCTGCGTATGATTGCCGGATTTGAACTGCCCACGTCCGGCTCGATCCTCCTGGGCGGTCAGGATGTGATCCAGTTGCCTCCCTTCAAGCGCAACGTCAATACTGTCTTTCAGAACTACGCACTCTTCCCCCACCTCTCCGTCGCCGAAAATGTGGCCTTTGGCCTGGAAATGAAGGGCATCGCCAAAGCCGAGATCGGCAAACGGGTGACAGAAGCTCTGGAAATGGTACGTCTGCCCGATTCCGGCAGCAAGAAACCCAACCAGCTTTCCGGCGGCCAGCGCCAACGGATCGCGCTGGCGCGGGCGATCGTCAACCGTCCGCAGGTGCTGCTATTGGATGAACCTTTGGGCGCGCTGGATTTGAAACTGCGCAAGGCTATGCAGTTGGAATTGAAGGAATTGCAGCGGGAACTGGCGATTACTTTTGTCTTTGTCACCCACGACCAGGAAGAGGCGCTGGTGATGAGCGACCGCATCGGCGTGATGGATCACGGGGTGCTGCGCCAGGTGGGCACGCCGGAGGAAATCTATGACCGGCCCGCGGACCGTTTTGTGGCCGACTTTATCGGTGACACCAACTTTCTCCCCTGCCAGGTGGTGGAGCATCGCAACGGCGCAGCCCAAGTCCAGGTGGCCGGGATGCGAATGACCGCAGCCAGCGATCAGCAACTCAAGGCGGGAGTTGAGGCTTATCTCGCCATCCGCCCGGAGAAGGTGCAACTCTACACATCCGGCGCTGCCCGCAACCCGAATGAGGAACGCTTCCCTGGTGTGATTGTGGAAGAGGTATTTATGGGGACAGATACCCGTTATGTGGTGGAGCTGGCCCCCCAGACCCAGATTGTTGTGCGCCAGCAGAATATGAATATCGCCTCCAGCCGCTTTGCTCTGCACCAGAAGGTGGATGTGGGCTGGGAGACTCTCTTTGCCCGCGTACTCGTTTCGTAGAAAGAAGTACACGGATTTTCAGGATTGAAACGGATTGCCACGGATTTTTCAGAAACGATATTTTATCCGTGTAAATCTGATCTTATCT
>Ga0335396_10003034_pt1 | contig 19770 bp, 15 predicted proteins | sample FRY02_FD_205743 | JGI IMG/M metagenome (GOLD analysis project Ga0335396, IMG submission 205743) | Freshwater microbial communities from Lake Fryxell liftoff mats and glacier meltwater in Antarctica - FRY-02 (spades assembly) (version 2) | ecosystem: Environmental > Aquatic > Freshwater > Ice >... | reverse complement strand
CCCAGACTTGAAGGTCAAAGTAGCTGATCGGATTATGGAGAATACCTATACGATGATGGTGAAGTTCAATGCACCTGCAGATGCTATTGATGAGACTATGGAAGAAATGGCTCACTTGGCTGATGATTATAGCGCCAAAGGTCAAACGATGGGGTTCCTGAAGAATCTGATCTTTTATGCTGTCATTGCTCTAATCATTGGAGCTATCATGAAGTCAAAGTCAGATGAATTGAGAATGTCTGATAAAGCACTTTGAGTTTGGAGCTGAGCATCATCATTCCCGCTTTTAACGAGGAGGAATCCATACCTGAACTTCTGGATTGGATACATCGCTCTCTTAAAGATAAAGTGTCTTCCTATGAGGTCATCTTCATAGATGATGGCAGCTCGGATGCGAGCTGGAATGTCATAGCAGGACTCTCCAAGTCTGACCTCAGGGTCAGAGGACTCCGCTTCAATTGGAATTCAGGAAAATCTGCCGCCCTGCGCGCTGGGTTTGATGCTGCTAAAGGTGCCGTTGTGGTCACTATGGATGCTGACCTGCAGGATTCCCCTGAAGAGATCCCGGAGATGATGCGGATGATCCAAGTAGATGGCTATGATGTCATCAGTGGCTGGAAGAAAAAGCGCTATGATCCTATCACCAAAACTGTTCCCACCAAGATCTATAACTGGGCCACCCGCAAGATGAGCGGAATAGAACTCCATGATTTTAATTGTGGCTTGAAGGCTTATAGATTGCCGGTGGTCAAGGCCGTGGATGTGCGCGGAGAAATGCATCGCTATATCCCTGTATTGGCCAAGTGGTCAGGCTATAGCAAGATAGGAGAGAAGGTGGTGCAGCATCAGGAACGCAAATTTGGAAAAACGAAATTCGGAATGGAGCGATTTATGAATGGATTCCTAGATCTGCTCACCGTGAGCTTCGTGACGCGATTCGGGAAGAGCCCCATGCACCTTTTCGGATTATTCGGGACATTGATGTTCCTCTTGGGATTTGGGATATTCCTTTTCTTGGGCGGAATGAAACTCTATAACTTGTCTCAGGGTATCATCAGTAAGAATATCGCTGACATGAGTGTTTTCTATATCGCATTGACTGCGATGATTATAGGGACACAGTTCTTCTTAGCAGGATTTATTGGTGAGCTTATCACCCGCCATAGTTCCAAGGAAGAATATGAGATCTCAGATGAGGTCTGAGAATCAAGCTTCAATATCTTCTGCAAGGAATGAAAAACGCATCATTGCTTTTCCATTCGGTATAAACAATTCCGCTCCCTGTGCTGTAAAAGACTTCATCAGTATGTGTTGCATCGAACTCTGTAGAAGAGATGAGGTAGTTAGTAGGAATCAGCGAGGAGCTTATGCCTCCCACGCTTCTGAAGATGATCACGGTCTCGTCCGTTGAAGGAAGGAACCAATCACTTTGACCACCAGTGACTAGATTATTGCAAATCCTAGCAGCGCAACTAGAAGAAGAACAATCATTCACGATCAAGGAAGTATATGCAGGCCCGAAGCCTACGCCACTCACCGTACCTCCAACGAAACTACCCTGACAACCCCAAGTGTTATAGATTACTCCGCTCTGTGGCGTTTCTAAAAATTGCCATCCTCCGTCATTATTTCCTTTATCAAATATCAGCCAGCCTCCTGAAGGGCCTTTATATCCCATGGTATGGAAACTGACTTCAGCGCCATAGTAATAAGTTCCCCCGTGAATGGAGTATGGTCTGATGTAGTAATCGGTGTCGTATTGAAGACTTGATATGGTAATATTTAATTCACCTGGGCCTGAAGCCACATTGTATATCTGATCCAAATTATCTGGATTCGGAGTGATGGAATAGACATAACCGCGTCTTCCGACACTAGCTGTAGAGGTTACTTCTCCTGAGAATTGAGCCCTTATTGACTCGATGTTTGAGACCACTATTGAGCTGAAGGTCATAGGAGCTCCAGTATCAAATGCTATATTATTCCGTAACCAACTCCCTCATTATTGAAGGCATATGCTCTGCAGTTATAATTGGTATTCGCTTGCAGACCAGTTACAGTCACTGAGTAGGTGCCTAGCCCACTTCTGTCAGCCTCGCTAGCATTATCATTATAGGTAGGATTCGCATTTAGACTACAGCAAACGCCACGTGTATATACGTCTGAGCTGCCCTTGTTACTGATGTTCCCGCCCATAGTGGCATTGGTTCCGCTCACATTGCTGACCGGATTGGTGCTGAGCGAAGGAGCTTCATCAGCAGGCTCTTCATCTTTCTTATTGCAAGCAAGAGCAAGCAAGAGGGTCAAGCTCAGATAAAGAGGCTAAAATCTTTTCATGGATTTAATTTGAAGATTGAATATAGTCAACAAGTCGCATCGGAAATAGTGATTTTAAAATCCGAAAATGAATGTGGTCAAGCGATTACCCCACTTCCCATCAACTCTTTACCTTCATACCAGGCTGCGAATTGACCTGGGGCTATGGCTCGTTGGGCTTCATCAAAAAGGATAAACATCCCATCTTCAGTACGCTTAAGCACAGCATCCTGTAATTCCTGACGATAGCGGATGCGCACCTGGAGCCGGATCATTTCACCCACTGCGATGCGCTTGTCAGCTCTTAACCAATGCTCTTCTGTAGCCCTTAATTTCAGCGCTTTCCTATACAATCCCGGATGCTGATCGCTCTCTCCCACATAAATCTGATTCAGCTCAGTATCCGTGCCCAGAATGAACAGCGGCTCCTCGAATCCGCCAACACCTAGGCCTTTTCTTTGGCCTACCGTATAGAAATGTGCTCCTTGATGTTCGCCCACTTTCTTGCCTTTCAAGTCTTGGAAGGGATAAGCCGCTGCAAGCTCTTCCAAGCTGGAACCTCCATCGCGATGAAAGGCTGATTCTTCAGCATCCAAGGCAATTATCTCACCGGTCTTGGTCTGCAATTGCTGTTGTAAAAAGACAGGGAGTTTTACTTTTCCAATGAAACAGAGCCCTTGGGAATCTCGCTTCTCAGCAGTGACCAATCCCTGCTCTTTCGCTATCCTTCGCACTTCAGATTTCTGCAAATGTCCGATAGGAAAAAGGGCTTTGGCCAATTGCTCCTGAGAAATCTGACAGAGGAAATAACTCTGATCCTTGTTCGGATCGGCTCCACTCAATAGGCGATGCATGTCATTTCCCTTTGCCTCAATGCTATCCTTCTGGCAATAATGTCCCGTGGCCACATAATCAGCGCCCAGTTTCAAAGCCTCTTTCAGGAACAGATCGAATTTCACTTCGCGGTTGCAGAGTACATCCGGATTCGGGGTCTGACCTGCTGCATATTCCTTGAACATATAATCCACGATGCGCTCCTTATACTCCAGGCTGAGATCCAGAACGTGAAAAGGGATATTCAGCTTTTGTGCCACTTGCATAGCATCATTACTGTCCTCTAGCCAAGGGCATTCCTCAGAGATGATCACAGAATCATCCATCCAATTACGCATGAAAATGGCGATGACCTCATATCCTTCTTCTTTCAAGAGGTATGCTGCCACACTGGAATCTACTCCGCCAGATAATCCTACGACTACTCGTTTCATGCTGCAAAGATAAGAGCTTCGGTTCCGAATTTGGGGTATTGGGTGCGTTGCGAGGTTCTGATATTCTGAGATATCGAGATTGACTGCGTTGAGCCCTCTTTGCTAGGCTCAGAGATTCAGATTGATTTGAAATCGAGAATAAACTATTGGCTACCGCAGTGCAGGCCAAGCTCTGCGCGGTTGCCAATTGCCTAATGACTTAGAAAAAATCAAGCCTCCTTATCCAATAGATCGGAAACCACATAATATCGAGGGTCATCTATGGAGGTCTCTATGACTTCCTCAAAGCCAGGATTTCCCTTTAATAGCAGGGTGCGGCACTCGGGGCTGAGGTGCGTGAGTTTCACTTCCTTGCCCAGATCCAAGTATTTATTCGCAACGCTTCGCAAAGCCTCCATGCCTGATTGGTCTGTCACTTTAGACTCTATGAAATCTATCTCTACACGTTGCGGGTCTTCCTTGGGATCGAACTTGCGTGAGAAATTCTGGACACTTCCGAAGAAGAGCGGTCCCCATATCGCATAGACCAATGTTCCGTCTTCCTTGATATGTTTTCTGGCACGTATCATAGTTGCATTCTTCCATGCAAATACAAGCGCAGACATAATCACGCCCGTGATGACCGCGATGGCCAGATCCTGCCAAACAGTGATGGCCGAGACAGCAATAAGCACTATAGCATCAGCCAAAGGGATTTTATGTAAGATGCGGAAACTACTCCAAGCGAAGGTTCCGATGACCACCATGAACATCACGCCTACTAAGGCTGCGATAGGGATCTGCTCGATCAAGGGTGCCCCGAAGAGGATGAAACAGAGCAAGGCTACTGCGGCCATAATCCCTGAAAGCCTTCCGCGACCTCCTGAATTCACGTTGATTATCGACTGCCCGATCATCGCGCAGCCACCCATTCCACCGAAGAGGCCGTTCAGGATATTGGCGCTTCCTTGAGCCACACATTCCCTGTTCCCACTTCCGCGCGTTTCGGTCATCTCATCAATGAGGTTCAGAGTCATTAAGGATTCTATGAGACCAACAGCAGCAAGGATAAGAGCTGTACTGAAGATCAGTCCCCAATGTCCTTCCAATGTATCGAACAAGCCGAAGATCTGCCATTGGAAGGAGGGAAGAGAACCACCCAGACCTTCACCGCCCCCATCACGGATGAAAGATCCTACCGTGCTTACATCTAATCCTCCGAATATGGTGATACTGGCTACGACAACGATGGCTACCAAGGCCGAAGGGACTTTCTTGGTCAACTTAGGCAGTCCCCACATGATGGCCATGGTGAGCGCTACGAGAGCGAGCATGATGAAGAGATCAGCGCCTTGAAGCCATTGTGCTTCTCCCGCAATACGCTCCTTGAACATGCCCAGTTGGGAAAGGAAGATGACGATGGCCAGTCCATTCACAAATCCCATCATGACTGGATGAGGGATTAATCGCACGAATTTTCCTAAACGCAATACACCCGCCAGGACCTGGATTCCGCCAACGATTAAGAGCGTGATGAAAAGCCATTGCAATCCAAGTAATTCTACAGGCTGCTCCAAGCTCATTCCCACTAGATTCCCTTGCTGTATCATAAAGATCATCACCACTGCCATAGCCCCGGTAGCACCTGAGATCATTCCTGGTCTACCACCGAACATGGCAGTGACCAATCCCATCATAAAGGCACCATAAAGCCCCACGATAGGCGGAATACCCGCTACGAAGGCGAAAGCTACGGCCTCGGGGACCAAGGCCAATGCGACCGTAAGACCAGAGAGGATGTCCTCCTTGGGATTGAAACTGAAGTTCTTGAAGATTCGTTGCATGCCCGATTTTTAAAAGGGGGCGAAGTTAGTTTATTCGGAAAGAGCAGAGGGAAATGAGGCTATATATGTAGGATTTTAGCTCCTTCTAGGAAGAATGGGATTTCATGTCCATCTTATCCATTACTTAAGTGACGGTATGGAAGGAAAAACCCATTATTTTTGTCAATAAGCACCTCGGATAGTCCAAATTTATGGATGCTTCTAGAGCGCTAACCAACTACTATGAAAAATCAACTATGTTATTTATTTCTGGCCATTATGTTGCCAGGAATTTCCTTTGCCCAAATAGCAAACTCAGGTTTTGAGAATTGGTCAGGAAATGTCCCTGATAATTGGACAAGCAATAACCTCGCTCCACTAAATCTGTATCCTATCACACCCTCTAACGACAGCCATTCGGGCAGTTTTGCGGCAAGAGGAGAGGTTCTTGACAGTCCAATTACCCCAGGTAATGTCTATGGTCCGTTGCTGCAAAGTTCTGGGTCCCCATTGACCTCGGCTCCTGGCTCCATCAGTGGATGGTATAAGTTCAGTTCTCCCCAACCTACATCTAGTCTGCTTGTATCTGCGCTTACTGTTGATGCAGATGGGGCAGTTACAGGAATAGCTACGGGTCAATTCTACACAGTGAGTAGCACATATTCCAGTTTTGCTTTGAATATCGACTACTCTTTTGGAAGCAATGAACCCACCGTAGGAATCAGCATCTCAGTATTACTAGCTAATGATCAAGAAAGTTCTGATATCGGGGCGTGGTTCCTCTTGGACGACCTGGCTTTAAATGCGGGGACAGTGGGGCTCAATGACCTTTCGCAAGAGCCTTTCTCCTTCAACGTAAGTGAAGCCTATCCTCAGCCATCAGCTCAATCTGCTACGCTCAGATTGAATCTTGAACGTCCTGAAATGATCCGCGTTGAAATCAGAGATGTACAGGGAAGATTGCTGGAGACGCTTGTAAACAGCACCCTTGGGCAAGGGGAACACCTCTTGACCTGGAATCCTCATTCGGATGTTCCAAGTGGCCTCTATATCGCCAGAATAAGTAATGGCAAGGAGGCCATCACTCGCTCCCTGCTCTTGCAAAGAGAATAGAGAACTCTAATTTTATAAATGATAATGGAATGCTCACTGAATGTATCAGTGAGCATTCTTTTTGTTCCTTGGTTGCTTGAGATTTCGAAGGAATCTTGAATTTCTGCAGGGAACATGTCTCTTTTTAATCAGGTTATTCCTTAATAAAATTGGCATTGAGAGAAGATGAAAGTTGAGAACTCCGATTGGCTTTATGGCAGGCGGTACAACATCCAGGAAATGCTTTCCGTTCTTGTCATTGAAACCTTTAGAAACCATCACCATGCTTAAATCATTCTTCTGGATGTGCTCTGGAGCCGATACGGATCTCCTGGCTGACAGCCCTAAATCAGAACAGATCAAGTATGCAGGAATAGGAGGAACCGTCTTCTTCACCGCGGTCATGGCCTTCATAGCTGCGGGCTATGCGCTATATACTGTATTTGATAATGTATGGCTCGCTATAGGTTTCGGACTGATATGGGGTTTGCTGATCTTCAATCTGGATCGCTTCATTGTTTCAAGTATCAAGAAACAAGATGACCGCTGGGCTGAGTTCGTGCAGGCGGCACCGCGTATAGCGCTGGCAGTCATCATCGCGGTAGTGATTTCTAAGCCCCTTGAATTGAAGATATTTGAGAAAGAAATAGACAGAGTCTTGCTTGAACAAAAGAATGAATTGAGCCTTCAGAATCAAGCTCAAGTTGGATTGCTGTATGAGAATGATCGAAGCAAGTTGGAAAGTGAGTTGACAACCATTGATGGGAGCATTGCCATGAAAGAAGCTGAGGTCCATGCGCTCTATAATACCTATATCACAGAGGCTGAAGGAACTGTTGGGACGATGAAACTGGGCAAAGGCCCTGTCTATGCTGAGAAAAGGCAGAAACATGATGCCATGCTGCATGAATTGCAAGTGATGAAAGAGGAGGGAAAAGCGAATAAAGCCATCCTTCAGACTTCCTTATTGGAATTGCAAACGGCTGAGAAAAGCCAATTGGCCGAAGGCCAGCCTATCATTGATGGTTTTGACGGATTAATGGCGCGCATTCATGCACTCTCTGAATTGCCTTGGTTACCGTCCTTCTTCATATTCCTGCTCTTCCTTGCCATAGAAACTTCACCTGTGTTAGCGAAGCTGCTTGCGCCTCAGGGAAGCTATGACCTGCGCTATGCTGATGCAGAGAATGCAGTGGCTACATGGGCTGAGCAGAAGAAAAGACAGAGACTCGCACTTCTAGCAGCTGACACCGCCCTGAACAGAAAAGTCTATAATTCTATAGCTGATGAGGAAGAGACCTATCATTATAAAAAGCAACAGGCCAGAGCACTTATTCGTTTTCAGTCTGATGCTTTCTTGGAAGAGCAGAAAGGGATGGTGAAGGGGTGAAAAGCAATTTCTTACTTATGATTCCTAAAATAGTAGCTCAGTTCTACACCTGAATTCTTCCACCTTACTTTAAATGCCGAATTGTCCGGAGTAAGTCCCATAGACCCAAAACCATAAAAGAGAAGGAGCTCTGCAGAAGCCCCTTTTTTAAAGATCCTCTCTATACCAACACGAGGTCTTACAGAGTAACTATACTTGGAATAGGCTGAGTCTTTTCCATTATCAAGGAATTGAACCTTTCCCTCATCAAAAATAAAGTAAAATTCATCTAATGAATAGATATATGTTTCAGCCCTCAGCATAATCCAGGCACTTAGGTTTGTTTCATTATTGATGGCGAATCTCTTACCGCATCCTAGGGAAAAGGGTATGAACATATCCCTATCCCGGGATTCAAATTGTTTGTAATCACCGAATATCACATATTCTGACCCGCAATAAGTATCTATTTCTGAAATAGGAAGTACTTTAAATTTCTGCTGCGTTGAGAGGATAGAAAATCCCATGCCGAATTCAAGGCTTAAGGCTCTATCCAATCGTCCAACAAGGAGCAACTCATGGGAAAAAATAGGAACGAGTATATTCAATATTGTATGTTAAGCGTATTTGGCACTAAGTCTAAAATACAGACTCAGTTGCATTATTGAGTTGCGCTATGAACTAAAGAGATAGCATATCTGATCATAAGAGGTGAATCAATTATTCCATAAATGAAAGGTGTTTTCACTACCTTTAATCCCATGGCACGCCTAATTCATTTGCTATTTTTTACGGTTACGACTGGAATTTTTGCTCTAGGTCAAAGCCATCATTTCACAAGCTTCAGCTCATACGCAGGCCTTCCTGCACTGAATGGCGGTCATGGAATAGTGGTTGGGGATATGGATGGGGATGGCTTGGAGGATGTTTTTATTCCGGGAACCAGCTCTCCTAATCTTCTGTTGAAAAACATGGGGGATAACACGTTTCAGAACGTGCGCAGTGAGGCAGGTATCGTCTTCAGTAGTTTCTGTTACACGGCTTCTTGGGCTGATATTGATAATGACGATGACCTGGATCTTTTCCTTGGGAACTTTGCCAATGCCTTCTTCAATTACACCAATCTGCTTTACCTTAATGACGGCACTGGCCACTTCACTGATATCACTTTTGAATCAGGTATAGGAACCTTAGATGGAACGCGTAGCGTCCTCGCTGCTGACGTGGATAATGATGGGTTTACGGATTTCTATGTTGCTAATTCCAATGGAGAGAATATCCTCTGGAAGAATAACGGAGACCTCACTTTTACGGATGTGACTGAGAGCTCAGGAACAGCAGATCCTCTGATCAGTATGGGCTGCATCTTCTTTGATTATGATAAGGATGGGGACCAAGATTTATACATCACTCATGACGCCAATCAAGCTAATATCCTCTATGCAAATGATGGGAATGGATCTTTTACAAATATGTCTACTGCATCTGGATTGAACCTGGCCGCACAAGGCATGGGTGTTGACGTGGCCGATGTGAATCATGATGGGTGGATGGATGTCTACGTCACTAATATGGGTGCTAATTTCCTCTTCCTGAACAATCAAGATGGCACGTTTACCGAGTCTGCTGTTGCAGCTGCTGTCACTGATGGTGGAATGGGTTGGGGATGTTTTTTCTTGGATCAGGATAATGACATGGACCAGGATCTCTATGTGGTGAATCAATACAACTTCGCGCCCATCGCCAATCGCCTTTATGACAATGATGGCGCAGGGATGTACACGGAGATTGCTTCTGGAACTCTGCTCCAAAGCACGAATAACGGTTTCGGAGGAGCTTGGTTCGACATGGACGGAAATGGATATCAGGACATCCTTATTGCTAATGTGGGAGATACCTTGATTGAACTTTTCTTGAATGGAACGCAAGAAAACCATTGGATAGATATCGCATTGAAAGGAACGGTCTCAGCGCGAGATGCATTCGGGACACATGTAGAGATCTTCGTGGATGGAGAAAGCTATGTCAATGAGAAGAGGTCAGGGAGCAGTTATTCAGCTCAGAGTTCGCATAAAGTGCACTTTGGACTTGGGTCGAATGAGTTAATAGATTCCATCTACATTGCGTTCCCTTCAGGCGTTTTGAACATCTTATATGATCTGCCTGTGGATCGCAGCATTACCTTGATAGAGGACAGCGTGAATACCTTGGTCACTTGTATTCCTGAAGCTGCTTTTGAAGTGCTTTTGCCTGGGATGAACCAAGTTCTGCTCACAGGGTATAGCGGAGAAGAGATCCTGAATTGGAGCTTTGATATGGGGGATGGAACTGTTTTCAATGATGAATCTGTGCTATACAGCTATGCTGCTCCAGGGAACTATGAGGTATGCATGAGCGTGGAGAATTCCTGCAGCTACACTAGCATTTGCCAGAGCATTGATGTTTTCTGCGATCTTCCCTCTGCAGAATTTGACTATTCCTTAGAGGGATTGACATTGAGCCTGAATGCCTTGATCTTAAATGCAGACTCCTTGCAATGGACTTTCGGGGATGGCCAAGAGTCTACCATGATATCTCCAGAGGTCTTGTATGCCGATTCGGGAAACTATGAAGTCTGCTTGACCGCCTTTAATTTTTGCGGGGAAACGGTTTACTGTGATGCGATAAGTGTTATTCCAGTGGTGGATGGAGTGGGAGAGTCGAGTCAAGGAAATGGCTTCCAGCTCTTCCCGAATCCAGCTGATGATATTTTGAACATCCTAGGGAATGGAACTGCGATAGTTGATCTCAGTCTACTGAGCATAGATGGAAGAAGGATTGCTTTGAGCTATAGAGTTTTAGACGGGCTGACTCGTATTAAGGGACTCGGGAAACTCGATGACGGAATCTATCTCTTAAACATAGTCACTCAGTCAGGGCATCACACGGAGCGCCTGATGATCCAACATTGATTCCCTTCAATTTCTAAGCCATTTCAATCGTAGACTCTTGTTCTTCTCCTCTACTGGAGCGAGCATCAAGGTGTCCCCTTTGAAAGAATATCTGCGCTCCACCACATCATTCCACTCTGCCGGATTCGAGTGTGAGATACGTGCATGAGTGACTATTCCTTGGACGGTATCCAAGCTATACTTCGCGAAATAGACATAGGAATTTGTCAGATGTTCCAATGCTTTCTGAGGAATAGTATCAACGAAGTTGGGGAAAGCTATGGGAAAATCCTGATAACCTTTCTTAGTAAGATGAAGCGCCATGTTTTCCTGATCGTCATAGAGCAAGTAGCCCTGCATGCCTCCTTTCCATTCGCTCCATTTTCCAGTGAGGGAATCACTCTGTTCCATAGAGTGGAGGGCCCAAAGGCCTTTTACAGGGCTGGGTTTTTCAAGCTCAGGGCATGTTATGTCAGAGCAGGAGAAAATGGAAATACAGAAGCAGAGCAGAACAAGGAATCTCATATTGATCAAAGGAAATTTAATGGGACGAAAGTAGGATTCTGAAAATGCTTGTGCATATTCCTAGTTTTGCGCTCCCATGAGCAACCTTGCCCTTTCTGAAATTCAGCTGACACATCTGGTGACCCACTTCGTGGGCAATAGCTCCCGCGATGAGGGAGTTCGACTCTCTACCAAAGGAAGCCGCATCAAGAAAGAAGCACTTGAACACTTGCTAGAGTATTTCCTCATGCCTTTCAAAGCAGAGGAGTTCTTCCAGTTCTCGCATCCAGTTGAAATGGACATGAATCCCGTGTATTCTTTGGTCCAAGGCATGTTCGCTGACAGCAAGAACATCGTCAAGGATTCTCAGAGTCTAGCCAATCTCCTTTACGAGAAATCCCGACATCCTAAGGTGAAGGAAGGTCAGTTCCATGTAGCTCGCATGGAGGATGCAATCCTAGATGGTGATGCGCTCGAGGTGATAGGTATATTCAAATCAGAGACTGTTGCTCCCTTTCTAAAGATGGATCCCGCTGAGAAGACCTGGGAGATAGATGCTGATCAGGGTTTTGAGATCAAGGGCATGGACAAAGGCTGCCTGATATTCAATACTGAAGGGGAGAAGGGATACCGGATTTTGGTGCATAGCGCGAATCGCTCTGCCGAGGCACGCTATTGGAATGATGAGTTCCTGCAATTGAAAGAACGCGCTGATGAATACCATCAGACCAAGGAATTCATGCACATCACCAAGGAATTCGTCACCAAGCAAATGGGCAATGAATTCGAAGTCAGTAAGACAGATCAGATAGATCTATTGAACCGCTCTGTAGAGTATTTCAAGGAGCATGAAAGTTTTGATCGCAAGGACTTCGCTGACACGGTTTTACAAGATGAGAAGGTGATCCAGAGCTTTGACACCTTTGACCAAGGATATCGTCAAGAGCGATTCCTGGACCCGGTAGATAGCTTTGATATCTCAAGCCAAGCGGTCAAGAAACAAGCGCGAGTTTTCAAGAGTGTCCTGAAATTGGATAAGAATTTCCATGTCTATATCCACGGAGATAAAAGCCTGATCGAGCGCGGAGAAGAAAGTGATGGAAGGAAATTCTATAAAATCTATTTCGATAAGGAAGAGTGATCACTTCTGATCATTTAGCAAGCGTATCAAAGTAGGTACATCATGCTTTGCAGTCTCCCGCAAAACTTCCAGGTCTATATCCAAAAATGATCTTCTTGTCTTTCGCTACCTGAGCTTTGATAATTTCATTCTTCAATGCACCTTCCGTGAGTAGGTCCACCTTTCTTACTAGGATCCCCTAAAGCTCTCGTTCAATGCGAATCAATTGAAGTAAACCAATGCTATTTTCGAAACTGACCAATAAATCCAGATCACTCAAGGGAGTTTCTTCACTGCTCCACGAAATCCAGACTCGCTGAATTCACGCAATATCTCAGCCCAGTAGGAGCAGGCCCATCATCGAAGACATGTCCAAGGTGACCACCGCATTCTGAACAGAGTATTTCAGTCCTTACCATTCCATAAGCCATATCCCGGTCTTCTTTAATATGCCCTTCAATCCCCGCATAAAAGCTCGGCCATCCCGTTCCTGACTCGAACTTCGCATCGCTTTGGAACAAGGCATTAGAACAAGCTCGGCAGGTATAGGTCCCTTTCTTTTTATTCTCCAATAGATCTCCCGTAAAAGCCCTTTCAGTTCCTTTTTCACGCAGCACATCATATTCTAATGGATTCAATTCTGCCTTCCATTCAGTTTCTGATTTCTGTACAGGGTATTTTCCTTCCTCAGATTTCTGAGCGCAGGAATTCAGGCTAATGGACAGCAGAAAAAGGATATGGATTGAATGGATTCGCATGACCGAATATTTATTTTAATCCAGCAACAAGGATGCCAGTTTCTTTCCTACTTTTTCAGCATTAGGAATCACAGCCTGTTCCAGGATTTCATTCAATGGAATGGCTGGAACATCCTCGCTCCCGATGATCTGAACGGGGGAATCTAAAAGCTCGAAGCACTCTCTGAAGATCTTCCCAGTGATTGCTTGGGCAAAGGTGTTGCACTCAGGCTCTTCAGTCACTACGAGGCATTTTCCATGCACTTTGACACGCTCCATCACCATTTCCTCATCCCATGGACTGATGGATCTCAGGTCCAGTATCTCTACCATTCCAGGAAACTCCTTTGAAGCTGTTTTGGCCCAATAAACTCCCATTCCATAAGTAACTACGAGACAGGTCTCCCCGCGCTCTAGGCATCCTGCATCAGCGTGTTGCGCTATGCGTGCCTTGCCGATAGGAACCACATAATCCTCATCAGGCTCTATGCATTTGGCTTCTTCCGTTCCTTTGATCTTACTCCAATATAATCCCTTATGCTCCAATATGACCACCGGATTCGGGTCATAATAGGCGGCCTTCATCAGACCTTTCATATCAGCTCCGTTGCTTGGATACACGACCTTGATTCCACGGATATTCGCCAAAACACTCTCCACTGAACTGCTGTGATATGGTCCGCCAGAGCCATAGGCACCTATGGGAACACGGATTACCGAGCTCACGGGCCATTTTCCATTGGATAGATAGCAGGATCGACTCAATTCAGTGAAAAGCTGGTTTAATCCAGGCCAGATATAATCAGCGAATTGTACTTCAACGATAGGTCGCGCTCCAGCCGCTGACATGCCCACCGTACTTCCTATGATGAAGGCTTCTTGGATGGGTGTATTGAACACACGTTCATCCCCGAATTTCTGCGCCAGCGTAGCTGCTTCCCTGAAGACTCCTCCTAATCTTGCTCCGACATCCTGCCCGTAGAGCAAGGCCTCTGGATGTTTTCTGAGAATCTCTTCCACAGCAAACAGTGCACAATCGACCATTAAAGTGGACTCCTTTCCTGCACCTTCACGCTTCCCTTTTTCTTCAGTAATGGGAGTAGGAGCAAAGATGTGATCGAAGATGCTGGCTGGATCTGGTTCTTCAGCATGCAAGGCGATGCTAAAATCTTTTGCAACGAGGTCACGTGCCTTGCGCTCACGTTGGAGCAATTCTTTCTCGTCCAGCCCTATATCGGCCAGCTGGGAGAAGAAATGTGGATAAGGATCACGCTTAGCATGTTCTTCCAGGTCATCACGGTACCATTCTCTTCGCACACCAGAGGTATGATGAGCTAAGAGCGGAACCCTAGCGTGAATCATCATAGGTCTGCGTTCCCTGCGTATGGTCTCCAGTGCTTTTTTGACAGCTGCATGGCATTGGAAGAAATCATGGCCTTCCTCTACCAATATGCATTCTATGCCTGGAAATGCTTTTACTAAAATACTCGCATCATTCGCACGGACCTCCCTGCTATGTGCTGAGATGTCCCATTCATTGTCTTGTATAAAGAAGAGGATAGGCATCTGCTTCAAATCAGCCATGTGCAGGGCTTCGCTCACTTCGCCTTCAGTGATACTGGCATCTCCGAGAGAGCATACTACCACGGCATCTTTTTCTTTGCTGAGTCCTTTGGATTCCATGTATTGGACGCCCATGGCGAGTCCTGTGGTAGGGATCGCTTGCATCCCTGTTGCTGAGCTCTGATGAGGGATCCGCGGCATGTCTTTACGATTCAAGCTCGGATGCGAATAATAAGTACGGCCTCCGCTGAAAGGGTCATCTTTCTTGGCAAAAACCTGTAACATCAACTCGGCTGGGCTCATTCCTATTCCGAGCAGAATCGAATCATCCCGGTAATAAGGAGCCACCCAGTCCTGAGCCTTCAGTTGCATACCAAGTGCGAGCTGTATCGCCTCATGGCCCCGGGAAGTGGCATGCACGTATTTCGATGTCAGTTTGGCATTCTCTTCAAAGATATCTGACATGGCCCTCGCGGTGGCCATAAGTTCATAGGCCTTTAATAAGGTCTCTTTATCAATCGCAGTTGCAGTCTTGGTACTCGCCATTCTCCTCAGGTGATTTCTATGGCTAAAGGTATAAGTAAATGAATAGTCTGCTGATATACTCAGCCTCCGAAGATCTATTCAAAGGAATCCCACTCTTGTGCATCATTTGTAGCTTAAATGAACCAAGGAGAAACTATATTCGCCAAAAATCCGAATAGAAAATGAAATCCATTTACACCTTGATAAGCTTGGCTGTCCTTTTTATGGCTCCTTCTCTCCAAGCTCAGATTGACGTTGATATACAATTGGTAGAATTCGCTTCTGGATTCAATAATCCAACAGACTTGACCCACGCTGGGGATGAGCGACTTTTCGTAGTGGAACAGAACGGGCTCATTCGTATCCTGCTTCCTGATGGAACGGTTAACGCAACAAATTTCTTGAATATGACCACATTGACCACCGGTGGCGGAGAACGGGGTCTATTGGGCTTGGCTTTCCATCCTGATTATGCAGAGAATGGTTCGTTCTATGTCAACTATACTCAACCCAATGGCGATACACGTATCTCCCAGTTCACAGTCTCTGCTAACCCAGATGTAGCTGATTTCAACTCTCGTATAGACATATTGACCATTGACCAACCCTATTCGAATCATAACGGTGGTTGTTTGAGGTTTGGGCCAGATGGCTACCTCTACATTGGCATGGGAGATGGCGGATCAGGTGAGGACCCCTTGAACAGTGGGCAGACCATGAGCTCCTTATTAGGCAAGATGCTACGTATCGATATTAATACTGGTGCACCGTATGGAATCCCTGAGGACAATCCTTTCGTTGGATCTTCTTCTGATACCCTTCCTGAAATATGGGCATCAGGCATCCGTAATCCATGGAGATTCTCCTTTGACAGTGAAACGGGTGACCTATGGATAGGAGATGTGGGCCAGTACAGCTGGGAGGAGATAGATTTTCAAGCTGCTGACAGCCCGGGAGGAGAGAACTATGGATGGAGATGCTATGAAGGGAATCACAACGGCTTTGGCGGTGTTTGCCCTCCAATGAGTGCTTTCACAGGACCTGTGACCGAATATTCCCATGCCAGCGGAGCCTGTTCTGTTACTGGTGGGTATGTATATCGGGGTTCTGAATACCCTAATCTTTATGGGAAATATTTCTTCTGTGATTATTGTAATGGGAAGTTCTATTCCCTAGAAAAGAATGATCTTGGTCAGTGGGTGAGGTTCGATGTGACGGGGAACATTGGAGGCGGTTGGTCCTGCTTTGGTGAAGATGTCAATGGTGCGCTTTATGTAGTGAATCAAGGATCTGACAAAGTATTCAAGATCACTGACCCATGTTCTAGCGCGGCAGCTGAGATTACTCAGGCTGGAAATACACTGACCGCCACTGCTGGTATCTCTTATCAATGGTATCTGAATGGAAACGCCATCGTTGGAGGCACCATGCAGACATTCACGGCTGATGAATCAGGGACGTATACAGTTCTGGTAGTATTCTCAGGAAATTGCACAGACTTCGCTGAACCTATTGAAGTAACCGTCAGTGGATTGACCGAAAATGATCTTGTTCCAACGCGATTGAACCTGAATCCAATCGAGAATGAACTCCAGGTCATCTTCGGGAATGACATGAATGGCCGTGTGGATCTTAACATCTATGATGTAAGCGGAAGAACAGTTGCTGAGGAATCATTGACCATCCAAGAAGGAATGAATTTCAAAATGGATGCAACATCTTGGACCTCTGGTAACTATGTGATCAGGCTGCAAGGAATCAATGGTTCAATGACCTTGAATTTCGTCAAAGAATAAAAAGAATTGAAATAGATGAGAAAGCCCTCCAGAGTGAGGGCTTTTTTATTGCCCAGATGAAACGTGCTATAGCCAATGGCATCGCTTACCTTTGCACCCAATGAAAACGAAAAGACTTAAACCCAATAAGGTCAATGTGGTCACACTTGGCTGCTCTAAGAACATCTTCGATTCTGAGGTGCTCATGGCCCAGTTAAAGGGGAATAAATTCGATGTGGAGCATGAAAGCGAAGAGGAGGATGCCTCTACTGTGATCATTAATACCTGTGGATTCATTGACAATGCGAAGCAGGAATCCATTGACACCATCATCCGATATGCTGAAGCGAAGAAGGAGGGAAGGGTCAATAAAGTTATCGTGACAGGATGTTTAAGCGAGCGCTATAAGGACGAGCTCATGCTAGAAATCCCTGAGGTAGATGCATGGTTCGGGACGCGGGATCTTCCTCGTCTGCTTAAGAATATGAAGGCTGATTATATGAAGGAATTGGTGGGAGAGCGCTTGCTCACCACTCCTATTCATTATGCCTACTTGAAGATTGCTGAAGGATGTGACCGACCTTGCTCTTTCTGTGCTATCCCACTAATGCGCGGGAAGCATGTCAGTACGCCTATGGAGGACTTGGTGAAGCAAGCCGAAGGATTGGCTGCCCAAGGCGTAAAAGAGCTTATCCTTATCGCTCAAGACCTCACGTATTATGGATTGGACATCTACAAGAAAAGGAACTTGGCCGAGCTCCTAGAAAAACTTGCAGATGTAAAGGGTATAGAGTGGATACGTCTTCACTATGCCTTCCCCGCTGGGTTCCCGATGGATGTTCTAGACGTGATGAAGAAACGTGAGAACATCTGTAATTACATAGATATTCCATTACAACATGCCAGCACGAAGATGCTGAAGGCCATGCGCAGAGGGATCACACGTGAGAAGACCTTAGAGGTGATCAAGGCATTCAGGACGGCCATTCCTAATATGGCCATACGTACTACGCTCATCACGGGATATCCTGGAGAAACAGAGGAGGATTTTGAAGAGATGAAGTCCTGGGTGAAAGAAGTACGATTCGATCGACTCGGTGTGTTCACTTATAGCCATGAGGAGAATACCCATGCCTATGATTTTGAAGATGATGTTCCGCAGGAAGTGAAACAGGAGCGTGCTGATGCTGTCATGGAGATCCAGAGTGGCATCTCAGAAGAATTGAATCAGAAGAAAGTAGGTAAGACATTCAGGGTCTTGATAGATCGTATAGAGAGCGGCCACTTCGTAGGAAGGACAGAATATGATTCACCAGAAGTGGATAATGAGGTGCTGATTCCAGTAGCAGAAAGAAATCATTCCAGGGTTGGGGACTTTGCTCAGGTGCGTATAGATTCAGCAGATGCTTATGACCTCTTTGGTGAGATTGTCAATTGAGGTTCTAATTCGTTGAAATCAGAGCATTTACTCCTTGGTCATTCAATTATTAGGCTGGGACTATGGTATGCGTTTTATGGAATTCCAAGCTTCCTCCCAGACCTAATTCTATAATCTTATGCAGATGAGCTTTACGCATGTGTATAGCATCATGCTTTGTTTCTGAGAGAAGGGATACTCTCAAGCCATATCGCTCAGCAAGGTCATGTTGACTGATGCTTAGTGCCGGTCTAGCTTCCTTGATGACCAATCCCCCAACTTTTCATGTTTTACTTTTCCCCAGGCTTCTAAGGCTTCCGGTATTGAGCTTCTAACTTTTCTACCCTCCACTCCATGGAGATGAGATTCCTTCTTATTCAAGTGTTCTATTATTAATTCTTCAAGCGTGCCATGATGTCGTTCATCATATCTATCTGCACTTTCTGAATCTCTAGCAGTTCCTGCTGCTGATGCATGATTAGATGGTCTAATTTCTCATGAAGCATGCGTATCTCCAACTCTTTTTCGTCTTCTATAATGAGGATTTTCACGCTGTAAAGGTGTGCGGAAATTCTGAATGGATTCTGAATTGATGGAGGGAGAGATTTTTCTATGGGGTTAATGCGCTAAGCAGGGTATGACCTAAAAAGACTTGGGCTCAATATAATAGGGCCATAGTTTATGGTCGTATCACTTGATATTTGGACTGGAATCTGCTGCGCGACCCGCATAATGCATTTTCACACGGCTTCCTACTCTTTGCAGCTGTTCTTTGTCAATACCTAGTACAAGGACATTGATTACATAGCTCTTATCATCCTCAGTCCCATATTCGAAGCTGATCTTCTGATTAGGAAGAACCCATGGTATAGAGAGCAGGAGGGAGCTGATTTTCTCTTTTTCTTGCAGTAGATTCAATGGTTTATACATCGCCAACTTGAATCTATGCGAGAGGACACCACTCATAGGACTGCTGCGTATGATGGTGGTATTGGCAAATTGACTGTATGGTATATCAAGCGTTCCGCCTCCTTCAAGGTCCAGATCTATCAGCAATCGCCCATAGGTTGAAGATTGCTGTGCGAAGGCCTTTCAAGGCGTTCTGTCCCTTCTCAGTAAAAGAGGCGACAATAAGAAAGTTAGGAGAAACAAATAATCTGCATTAAAGATTTGGATTGGAGGATAATTGATTTATTTTTGTCGGCCCGTTGAAATAGACGGGAAGGCTCCGAGAGAGGAGGGCAAGATATTTTTTAGGTTTAACCACTTTTTATGACCGTTGTGAAACAGGTTTGTTAGAATGGGTGGTTAGAATATCCCGCCAGAGGCGGGAGGGTCGCTCCGAGAGAGGA
>Ga0335396_10003033_pt1 | contig 19775 bp, 14 predicted proteins | sample FRY02_FD_205743 | JGI IMG/M metagenome (GOLD analysis project Ga0335396, IMG submission 205743) | Freshwater microbial communities from Lake Fryxell liftoff mats and glacier meltwater in Antarctica - FRY-02 (spades assembly) (version 2) | ecosystem: Environmental > Aquatic > Freshwater > Ice >... | reverse complement strand
CACTTCTTGGACTTCTTTGGGGACAGCGAGTGCAACGACGCGTGTGGTTCGGCGGTGCGCTTGCACTCGCCGGCCTGTGGTTCTTGACGATGAACGACAGTCCCGAAATTGCTGCTGGAGAAATCTACCTCTTGGCATGCGCATTGGTATGGGCAGGTCATGTGCACATTGTTGGCTGGGCGGCGGTTCGCGCCGACGCGCTAGGAATTGCATTCGTGCAATTCGCTCTCACGGGAATTCTCTCGGCGCTCATCGCCCTGTCCACCGAACCGGTGTCAATCGACATGCTCAAAGCAGGTTCAGGATCAATCATGTTCTCCGCGGTCTTCTCGATCAGCATCGCATTCACATTGCAAGTTCTCGCGCAGAAATCCGCTCCGCCATCGCATGCCGCAATCATTCTCTCGCTTGAATCAGTCTTCGCAGAAATTTCCGGATCACTTTGGATGCGCGAATCATTCGATCCGCGAAAATGGACCGGCGCAATCATGATGTTGACCGGCGCACTGGTGGCGACTGTTACTGGACGCCGCCAATCCCCTCGTGAATCGATTCGCCCGCTGGAACGGGAAGCGGATTGATTCCATACTTTTGCTCGACCAAAACTTTTTCAATCAACTGATAGGCAACAAAGCCGCTGGGCCATACGACGACTTCCGCACGCCAATCCTGCGGCGCCTTGCCAGCGAAGAATTGGCCAATCACAAACTTCGCGCCTGCCTCATCTTTCACGGGAATTCCACTGCCGTTTGGCTCTGAAATCTCTTTGCCGGTTCCTTGGGGCGGTGCGATGCTCACGCGTCCTTGACTGCAAAGCAACAAGATTGGCTTGCGCGGATCGCTGCGAAATCTTGAAACTCGAGTGAACTGCACCATGCTCTGCTGCTTCTTCAGCAATTCGTCCACCCGTGCCAACCGTTCATCCGCAAGGCGCTTCTGCTGAATAAGTTCATCCAATATTTTTACACTTGCCTCAAAGCGAGCGCGATCCTTTCTATACGCATCGACCTCGGCAGTTTTCTCTGTATGCACTTTCTCAAACTCTGCCAACACTTCGCGCCAACGCTTGACCGTCGCTGGATCGCCCGACGGCGGCAGTGTGGCGAGTGCTGCCAAGAGCGATGCAAGCTGACTCTCCAACTGCGCAGCTTCTGCTTCAAGCTTCGCGATTTCGGCGATGACCTCCTGCGGATCAATAGCGACCTTGTCACCATCCGGGCTCATTGAAAAGACCACAACACACAACATGATGAACATGATCACGCCGAGCGCATTGCACAGTGCGTCCAAGAAAAGTTCATATGCGTCGCCAGCGCGCGTACCCATTCGATGACGGCGGCGGCGATACCTCACGGTATCGCTCCATCTGTTCCCACAGATTTCGTCCCGTCGGGTGAGACCTCAAAGAAACTTCCGTCGGCTTGATTCCAGATCTGCCAACCAACTTCATAGCCACTCGCACGCAGCATGTCGCGCAGTCCATTTGAGGACCCAATCGAATCCTGCCGTATGACCAACAGTGCGTACCACCCGCTTGCAGGGTGCTGAACAAGAATTGGGGCGAGCACCGTTGCCTTGGCACTTCCAAACTGTGCGGCAGCATCCGCCCCGCCAGTCTGCCAACCCTGAATGGCTGTGTTCAACGCCGCGTCGAGGAGGACGGTCACTTGTTTGGGAGATCCTCGTTCATTGAGTTCGCCGACAATAATTCCAGTCGGCGTCACCTCGAACAACAATGGCAGAAGTGCCTCCTGTTCGCCGGATTGATAACGAATTCGGTTCCGCAGAGTCTTGTCTGTCAATTCTTGCTGAAGCGCTCGCTCCCGTTCTACAGCCTGCGCGATCTCATGCTGAATAATCGTAATTTTATTCGCTTGCCGTTTCGCATCGGCCACTGCTTGGCGAGCTTCTGCCGAATGCTTGCGCGCGCGCGAGTTGCGCGTGCTGGTTATCCGCTTCTTCGGGCTTGCGCGTCTGCGAAGGAACCTCTCCCATTGGATCGAGCGCCATTATGAGCGTGACCAGAATCATGATGCCCGTCACACAAGCCATAACATCTTGGAACGAGAAGATGGGTTTGCAAGCTCACACCTCCTCGGCAGTGATTGCACGGAATAACGCTACACTACGCATACCGTGGTAAACAAAACGAGTTTTAGGAATTAACAACATGGTGCCGGATGAATTTGAACTAGAGGGCGACTCATTTGAATTGGAACCAGAGATTGTGCCGACGATGGATGGATCTCCACCTCCTCCTCCTCCTCCTCCTCCGCCTCCGCCTGCACCCTCGTCCTCGTCGCCGCCTCCGCCCCCCCCAGCTACAGGAGAAATTCTCCAGCCGCCCGCCGAATCGAGCGCTCCGCTTATCCGAGACCGCATCATCGTGCTCGGTAGAACTCGCTCAGGTAAAAGCGTGTTCTTGGCAAGACTGCATGAATTGCTTTGGAATTCACAAGGTCCGCTACATATGAAAGCATCCGATGGACCGACCCATAAGGCGCTGACAGAACAAATCGATCTCTTGGCAAACAAGAAGTGGCCAGCAGCGACTCTGCGTTCGAGCCACCTGACATTCGAATTAACTTACAAGAAGCGGGAAAAGTTCATGATGGTGTCGCTCGATTATCCAGGCGAAGTTTTTCGGCGTGCATTCATGGAAGACATCACCCAAGGAGCCGAGCGCGAATTGCTCAACAATATCGACCAAGCGGCAGGTGTGCTCGCTCTTGTCGACCCTGGCGTCATGCTGACTGGCAGCCGCTTGGAGCAGGCCGACCAAGACTTCGGACTTGTGCAGGCCATCGAGAGAATTCACTCGACTCCTGGCGGGGAATGGGTTCCGATTGCGATTGTGCTCACAAAGTGCGACCGATATAAAGCTGAGATCATGGCCGGCGGTGGTTTGGGGCGCTTTGTCAAAGATCGATATCCCAATCTCTGCCGAGTGGCGCGCGGCAGTCATTCCGTTGCGACGATATTTCCATGCTCGGCAATTCGATGCAAGACCACAGGACTCGGGCAAGAGGTGCCCGATCTTGCTAAACCGCCGTGGGGATTAGAGCAGCCGCTGATGCATTGCGTCGAGAGGATTCGCCAGCAATTGGCGGTCGAGACCAGGGATGCGCGATTGCAAGCACAGACGGAACGGGCGCAGGAAATCTCACAAGCGAACCAGGCCGCGGAGCAGCACCAATCGCGTCTTGCATTCTGGGTGATCTTGATCGGAATCGTCGTCGTCGTCGGTGGCGCAATCGTTGCTTGGAAAATTTTCAATCGGTAGCCCTGCGATGCACAGCGAAACACATGTCTTTGGTTCTCAGCGGGGCTACCAATGCTTGGCGAAGTCGCCGGGGGTATCAGATGCTGACGATCAAGAACTCTCCCAGTTTGGATTTGGACAATCTGCGGATGATCGTTTTCTGCAAGGTCTTGCAGCGCATCCGACAGCGCTCGGCCGGATGCTGCCGTCAGGTCGATTCGCAATCACACGAGTTCTCGCGGGAGAACTCGATGTTGCCGGTCGGAGCACATTGGAGTTTCGAACGCTCATCATCTCTGTTCAGGATTACCTCGCGGTGCGAGCGCATCTCTCGGCACTCATCAGTGATGGCCGAATCTGGTCGTCAAAGGCGTTTCGTGATAGTCAGCCGCATTCCTTTGAGTCGCCGCGCGCCGCTCAAAGTTCGCCATCGGAATTAGGGTGGAAAATATTTGATGCGTGGTTCAGCGCCCAAGCCCGCCGACCAAACGGCGTTGTAGTCGGTTCCGACGATGCCAGCGCGCAAGGGGTTGTGGCGGTTGCAGGAAGTCTCGACCCGGAAGATGCTCCAAGTTATTCCTGGGGAATTCGATTGCTTGCACCAATTCCGTGGGTTGATGTCATATCGCTTTCGCCCTATGGTGCAACAGATTCTGGCCGACCAGTCTTTGGTGTGAGCCGCGGTCCGTGCGTGAACCCGAAGATTGAGAGCGCTCGACAACGCAATCCAGCGAAACTGCCCCGGCTGGGAGCCCTCGTCGTTGACGACATATCCGAGTACCAAAGCAACCCTGCAACACGGACACGACGCGAGCCTGCTGCGATCAAAGTGAATCGAGCGTCAGACAAGAAGAGCATGCTCGTGATTGTGCCGCTCATCGTGACCTTGGTTGTTCTTACGCTCGGATTCTACTGGCTGATGCCATCTCCCCCAACGGACTTCGTTGCGAGTGATGGGGAAAGCACTGAGTATGTTCAATTGACTTGGAAGAGCGACCCAAAGGCGAAGGGATATAAGGTTTACCGCGATAAAATTCTGATGCCAGTTCAACCGACTGGCGCAGTGGCGGAGTTTAAGGACACAACTGCCGAAGCAGGGACTTCGTACACATATTCGGTGAGGGCGACTGGCATGGTTGGTACTTCGCAGAACAGCGTTGACGATACTGGTTGTCGCAAGCTCACCCCGCCGGGTGGCCTTACTGCGAGCGATGGAACAAGCACCGACTCTGTTGAATTGACATGGACAGCGTCGAGCGGCGCGACTGGCTACACGATTTACCGAGATGGCGCAGTGACTCCGATTGCCCCAGTTGGCGATGTGCTTGTTTATAACGACACAACTGCAGTTCCTGGCACTTCACACACATACTTCGTGCAGGCGACTGGCGTGGGTGGCCCATCAGAAAATAGCAATGATGATGCTGGATGCCGCAAACTCATCGCCCCGACCGGCGTGACGGCGAGCGATGGGACAAGCACCGACTCTGTTGAATTGATATGGACAGCTTCGATCGGTGCGACTGGCTACACGATTTACCGAGATAATGTGCTAATGAAAGATCAGCCAAGTGGCGCTGTATCGAAGTTCAACGACACAACTGCAATTCCCGGTACTAACTACACCTATACAGTGCGGGCGACCAGAGACACCGCACACGCTGAGAGTGACTTCAGTTCGCCCGCCAGCGGATCGCGAGCATCAAATTCTTCGGGGGTGCCATCCACGCCTGTGACGCCCACTACGCCAGTGCCAACATCCGTACCTCCGTCGACGCAAACAGAACCGTTGAATGGTGAAATTCGCGACGAATTTTTCCCGACGGCGTACCGTGAAGAACTTAAAAAGTTACTGATCGCCGCGAAGGAGCGAGACAAAGAAAAACAGGCGTTGATTGACAACGCAAATCAGCTCAAACAATTGATTGACGAAATCAATCATCTGATGGTGAATGATCCCGCGGACACCGCTAAAGAACGGGAGGAACAAACCAGTTCACGAAAGGCAAAACTGGGCAAGTTCCTGCTTGATTGGCTTCGCTTCAAAGAAGCTGTGAAAAAGTGCCGTGACGACGGCGCGACCTGGAAGCGGAATCTTCAGATCAAGAAACCTGAGGCACCGCCAGATGTCGACAAACTATTTGAATGCTGCAAGTTCCTGATCCAAGCTAGGGAACTGGACTCATCAATTCTGTCGAGCCTCCCCACCAAAATGGACAAATTGGACGAGGTGCGCAAATCGTTTCGTAATAAACCAGCACCAGATGATGCCGTCTCAAACAAATGGGGACCATTCACAAGCGGTGATCAAGAATTCTTAAGAGAATGGAAAGACTACACCAATCAATTCAATGAGCTTTTGAACCCCACTCTCCAAAAAAAGATTACGATGGAACTCACCAAGGTCTCCCTTACCTACCCACTCCAAACCGCCTTTAACCAACTAAAGGAAATATGCGGCACACCAACCGAGCCTGGACCAGAGACCACCAAACTTCTGGAGGAAATCCAGACTTATTTGACCGTGCCCTGATGCAACCCTCAACCTCGACAAACGCACTGACCAAGACGCCCCAAAATGTCAGCTTACCTTGAAAAAAATCTGACCGTAGCCCGACATTATGTCGTGGTCGGCACCGAGACCCAAGCGATGCAACACCTCGCTCGACTGCGGACACTCGATGTTCAGGGTGTACTGCGCCGCGAAATCAGCATGCTCACAATCGTCGCGCTCATTCGAGCGAGGAACGAAGCGCAAGCGCAACGCACACTAGCGAGTCTGGGCACACTTTCGCCAGAGGAACTAACAATGCTCCGCGACCTGCTTGCACGAGCACCAGAGGCATCGCGAATGGAATTCCAAAAATTCGTTCAAGCTTTCATGCATGCGGCGCCATCCACAAACCCAATTCGGGCCGAGTCGTCAATAGCGACAACAACCCATTACTGGATGGCTCTTGCTGCTGGTGGAACCGCGGCCATCGGAATTGCGATTATGTGGTCAGCATTTGCCGTGGACAGTTCGACGCTCGAGCTCCCTACCCCTTACCCGGTTCTTGCGATCGCCGTTGGAGGCGCCACTGGATTTGTCATTCGCCGCGTCGGAAATGGCGTGACACTAAACTTTGGAATTGCAGGAGTCCTATTAACCCTGTTCGGCTGCGCCCTGGCAAAATTCTTGTTTGCCATCGGAATGCTCGCAATGACCATGCACGCCCATTATTTTGTTGCCATAACGAAGGTAGATTATTCCCAAGTACCGCAGACGATGGCGGAACAGCTTTCGCCGATGGATATTGTGTATTTTGGCGTTGCAACTTATGCCGCCTTCGTGCTGTCGTGCAATAGGCGATGGCTCGGCGGAGCATCTTCTTGAGTTGATTCGTTATCTGGAGAATTGAACTATGCAATACATTCGCATTCGCGGTCGAGGGTGCAACGAGCTAGGCAAACCATGGCATCGTGTGCCTTGGGCACTTTGGGGACTTGCTGTGATCGGGCTAGCACTCTCGCAAAGCGGTTGCGCACCGAAGCCCCGGCAGATTGCACAATCGACACCGGCTGAAACTTTCGACGCTCCAAAGCCGCATGTGACCAAAGTTGCAACCCCAGTCCTCGCACCGCCGGCTGGTCGTGCGCGGATACCAAATCCGGTGGAGCCACCGAAGGCCACACCTGCTCTCACTCCAAGTGGTGGCAGTAGCACAACCACAGTAAGTCACAGTAAGCCTCAGGCTAGTCCGGCGGGTCAAAGTCAAGGTAAAGCACAAAGTCAAGCACAAAGTCAAGGTAAAGGCCAAGGCCAAGGCCAAGGCCAAGGTCAAGGTCAAGGTCAGGGCCAGGGTCAGGGTCAGGGCCAAGGGCAAGGTCAAAGTCAAGGCCAAGGGCAAGGCCAAGGACAAGGCCAGGGCCAAGGTCAAGGTCAAGGTCAAAGTCAAGGTAAAGGACAAGGACAAGGCCAAGGACAAGGCCAAGGTCAAGGTCAAGGTCAAAGTCAAGGCCAGGGCCAAGGTCAAGGTCAAGGTCAAAGTCAAGGGCAAGGCCAAGCCCAAGGTCAAGGGCAAGGACAAGGTCAAAGTCAAGGTAAAGGACAAGGCCAGGGCCAGGGCCAAGGTCAAGGACAACAGGCCGGATCTGGATCGACCCAACTCGTCGCAGCAACAGGATCAACCGGGAGCACTGGTCAATCTGGTGGTGCGGGCAGTACCAGCGGGAGCGCTTCCGCGGGAGGAAGTACGGGCCAAGGAAACGACTCCTCGACTTCAGCGAAGCCAATGAATCCAGCAAGTGCGGCGGCTGGCGCAAAAGGACAATCCCAAGGCGGATCAACCCAACAAGGTGATCCGGCCGGCACCTCAACTTCAACGGGTGTCGCCTCGGCTACCGAGACTGGCTCAAGTTCGGCATCGGATGCCCTCGGTGGTGATGGGCGTGGGCGCAAGGACACCGGCAAGGGCGCGGGGGCTGGTTCAGGCGACAAGGATTTACCTACACCGACATCGGGAACAAGCGGATCCTCTGGGTCATCATCGACAACGCCGCCAGCATCAGGCACCGAAGCCAGGTCGGCACAGGTCGGTGCGGGCGCGAATGCACCGGGCGATGCCACACCAGAAGAGCTCGAGGTTCCAACTCCTGATCTAACGCCCGCATCAAAGCCCGAAGATATCTCGATCCTCGACCAACCAGATACTCCACTTGCTCGTCTCGCTGGCGGGTGGCAGCAAATTGATTGCGAGAGCCGTAACCACGCCGACTTCGCGCCTGGCGGCTATTCACAGGCATTCATCATTGTCGATGCGAACAAAGGCGAGTGCTTTATCTACCGAGGATTTGGCGAGAGCGGGCAGCCGCCACAACGCTGGATCAGCGGTCAGTTCCGCCTCAGCATTTCGCCCGAAGGCATCGCTTCAATCGGCCCGAGCAAGATCAAGCCAACCACCTTTGACACGCAACCGCAGACGATTCAACTGGTCGGCGGCAAGACAGTGACGCGGACACCACCCACCGAGACAACGATTACGAGTACATGGAACACCAACAAGACTGACGAGACTCTAATGTTGGCAGGCAAGCAATACCGCAGAGCGCTTGAATCCGAGATCGAAGGCATCGTGGAAGGCAAGCAAGTCCTGACAGGTCGGGCGATCGACGACGAAATTAAAAGGACGACTGCCCCAAATGGCACCAATGCCACGGGAACCCCCGCCGCCAATGGCGCGCCAATCGGTTCGGGGACCAATGTTGATTTCTTTGGAACCCAAATTAAAGGTCGATATGTCGCCTTCATCATTGACAATTCAGGCTCGATGGGGCAGGGCAACAAGATGCAAGCCGCGCTTGCTCAATTGGATCGCACCATCCGCGCCCTTCCAAGGGACACGAACTTCTATGTCGTCTTCTTTTCCAGCGACGCGCGCGAACTGCCAGGATTCTCTGGGTGGGTCAAGGCACAATCATCGGATTGCTCGAGCATTCTGAAGCAGCTTCCAGGAATACCAATCGAGGGTGGGACCAATCCAACCTCGGCGCTCCGTATTGCATTTGACAAGTCACCGCGACCCGACGAGATCTTCTTCATGACCGACGGCCAAATGGAAATTGATGCCCGTTCCCTCATCGCAAATCTCAACTCGCAGTCGCGCGCCAAGACTGTCGTCAACACATTTGCATTCGGCGCCGATGCGGATGTGGGCGTCCTCTCTGCTATTGCTCAAGACAACAATGGACAGTTTCGCGCTATTCCATGATCTGCACGGCAACCTATTACTGACCGATGGGCGTGCCCTGAATGATGGAGTCGCTGTAATAAGGGTCGAGCCGTATCGGTTCAACATTGTAAGGAATACCTCGCTGGACAATGCTGGCACGAACGGCACTGAACGCCTGAAAGCCAGTTGCCGTCGATCGAATTGAAACGAGATGCTTGGAATGATCCAAGCTTGCGAGAAAGCGAATCCAGTCTTGGTTTGCCGCAAGTTTCGTTGCATCTTCTGCCTCCCATCCGCCAGCTGGGCGCAGCAACACCCTGCGGTGAATCTCAACATCCCCTCCGCGAAGGCACCGAACAACATCGCAGGTGCTCGCAGCGACATCAACTGCTTGGGTGTTCCAGTCGCACCAGATGTCGCACGGATGTTCATCCACATGATGATTCCACCAGGAATTCAAGACATATACCTTCCCCTCGTCGAGCACCACTTGCACAGTGGTTCGACCTTCTAACTCGCGCCGAAGCGGAGTGCGAGTCGTGACTTCCTTCAGTTGGCGACCTCGGCCGATCGATTCCTCGAGGGTTGCAATTTCATCCTGCAACTTCGGAAGCTCCTCGTGAAGTTTCGCAATGAAGTCCGAATCCCGGGACATTTTTTCCTGGTACTCGCGCAAAGTCGACTGCCGGACCATCAGCTCTTCATCGGCGGCGCCGCGCACACGAGCGGCTTGACGAGCCTTGGCTGCGAGTTTGTGCGATCGACTCTGCTGCAAGACCTCGAGTCGATCGCTCATCTCAGCGATTGAATCTTGAGCCGCAATCATCTCGGCGCTTTCACGGTTCTGGCCTTGCTGAGGATTCAACACCGCCACGATTTGCGTCGAACGAGTCATCGCCATCACCGCGACAATGAGTGCGGTAAAGATAAAAATCCCAAACATATTGCAAATCGTGTCGAGCAGCAGATTCAGGCTGTCGAGATCATCGGTCGCAATGCGTCGACGGGTCACGGGGTTCCTCCCCCACTTACATCTCGCGCTGGAAACTCATCGTTCGTCCAGTGATCTTCGGGAATCAAGTCGAGGCCAACTTGAATATCTTGCAACGCGGGATCTGCGCGCAGGAGCTCAATCAATCGCAGATAGGTTGGAATCCCACTTGGCTTGAGCACAAGCAGTAGATATCGACGCGCGACATCAGGCTGGGATCGAAAAATGGCAATGATGGCCTGCGCAGTCGCTGCTGGATCGCCAGCAGGCACAGCTTCTGGCGCACCGCTCGATTGCTCTGCTGAGACCACAACCCGCGCACTGGAAATCTCGGTCACCAGCGGCCGACGCTGCTCGGATGCATCGACAATATAAGTGATCCGACGCCGATGACTGATCTCTTGGAGTGCAACTTGCAATTCGTCGCGGCGGCGCATCAGTTCCAATGCGATGAGTGCGCGTTGATCGGCGCGCGCCTCTTGGGCAATCTTGACGAGCTCATCGTGCGACTTTGCAATCTCCTGCTTCAATCGATCAAGTTCCACTGCCGTCTGGTCGATCGCCGCCACATCCTGTGCGAGTCGCACCTCCGAATTGACTTGGCGCGCGTTCTCAGCATCGGATAATCGCTGCCGAAGCGCGGCTTGCACCGACTTCAACGCCGCCAACTGATCAGCGGGATCTTTCTGATTCATTCGATTGGTCGTGGACATCGTCGCCGCGGCGGTCCGACCAACCTGCAGCATGAGTATGAGCGTCGTGATGATGGTCACGCCGATCATGCACATCATTACATCCTGAAATGAGAAAAATGAGACCGGCGTTTCATCACTTCCCCGACGACCTCGCGGCACCTCAGCGTGCTCCCGTTGGGTCGATTCGCACTCGGGTCACGATATTTGAACTACACGCATCGCGAACATCGTCGAGAAGGCGTTCGTCGGCTTGCTTGACCATCATCTGCGCCATGTAAAGAAAGAATGCTGCAACAAGACCTTCCGCTGTCGTGACAAACGCCGTATCAAGCCCACCCAACACATCCGTCAGACCACCTGCGAGCCGTTCGAGGTCCTGTTTCATTTTGGGATCCCGAAGAACATCGCCGAATCGACCAGTGGCTTGCGTCAGTCCGATGACGGTTCCAATAAACCCCAACACTGGAACACCCCAAATGAACGCTTTGACCGCCGTGTAGCCACTATCGACGATTGCCTCATCCGCATCCGAACGAGAATCAAACAGTTCTTCGACATCAGCGACTCGACCGATATTGCGCATTGTGCGCAGAACACCAAGCGTTCGCTTGAAGTACATGAACGACTCCGGCTCCTCGACCTTGACTGCAATTTCGCGAATCACATTCTCGGCACTGGTTCCGGTGAGCACCCACAGTGGATCGCTTGGCAGAAACGAAATCTCAAGCGCCTTGCGCTGCGCGCGAATTTTGAGCAATTTCAATGCGAGAATCGCAATGGACCAACATGTGAGCAATGCGATCGCCACGGGAATTCCCTGAAATGCAGTCAAGTAGCGCCACACAATTGCACCAACCGATTCTTCCAATCGAAACATCCACGACGCCGAATAGATGACGGTCATGAGCACAACGGTCAGCAGTGCGCTGGTCACCATACTCGGATTGGTCAATCGACCGCGCGGCAGTCCCAATCTAGCTTCCACATCGCACTGCTCAAAACGCAAGGCAAATTGAATTGGAACAATTGGACGGGAGACGGGTTGGTTCATCGCATTAGTCCTTGGAATAGATGAGTGAATACTGCGGCGCGGAAGATCCGCCAGACTTCAGGAGCCCTCGATCAACCTCGATCGTGGCAAGACGCCATGTTTCTGGCTTACCCTGCGTTTGTAGAACCAAATATCGCCCCGAGAGGGTGGCTGGTGCGGTTGCGCGGCCTGCGGAATTCGCTGGCAGCAATACTCCAACAAGTCGAGGACCGACGGACTGCTCCTTCTCAACAATCCATGATTTGCGCATTGCTTCTGCCTCATTCGCAAGGCTTCTAATTTGGACAAGTGCTTTGACGGCGTCTGCTCGAGCCTGCTCCTGTTCAGGCTTCTTTGCCGAAAGAAGCGCCAATCGCGGCCAATCCGCATTCTCAACCTTACTAAAATCTTGGAGTATCCGCCGAATCTTCTCGCACATGGCTTTATCAATTCCCAATCGCTCCGCAAGTGTGTCCTGATAAATACGCAACATTCCAAGTGCGACAGCGGCACTGGCGATCGGATCCGTGTCTTTGGATTGAGCAATCGATTGAATCGTCTTCAGCCATTCCTGCCTCACGAGCACGACATCGTCACTCATGATCGCGCCCTTTGCATCCTCGAGATACTGGCTAAACGGGGCGGCGACTCGGGCGCTCTTCACTTCCTCGCGAAGTTTCATATCCGTTCTCAATGTCTTGGGATCAGCCACAAGGTCTGGAAGAGATCGAACCAACCCGCCAAGAATGCCTGCGTTTGGCCCGGCATCGCGGCAATACGCCCAGCGCACGCCGCTGATCTCAACTTGCTGCAATCCAATCCACCCCTTTTTTTCTACCGCTTCAAGGGCTCCCAAACCTAGGCTGGTCGCAGTACATTTTTCAACGATATTGCAAAGTGCGATCCAGCGAAGCGCAAGTTGCAAATAGGGCGATTCCTTAAATGCCCCCACATGAGCGTCGAGGACCGTGCGAACTTCACCGGCCTTCGCACGGTCGGCTGGAATCAGCACACGGCCTTGACTAGCCACGGCAATCGCTGGCAGTACAACTTCTCGCCAATGCTCAATCGCCATGCTGGATTGACACATTCGCTTTACGCCTTGCAGCATCTCCACCTCACCCCGTCCCCGAGTGGTCAGAATTTCGCGGAATTCATTCAACAGAACATCCGCAATCTCTGCATACTTAGGCTCGCTGATGGGGACGGTGGAAAGCTTTACCCAAACGACTGTGAACTGATTGAGGCGCTCCAGTTTGACCGTGACTCCCTTTATGTCTTTCATCAACCCATCGAGGAGTGGTTGCGTATCGCTGCGCTCGGAAGACTCAGCGGGTTGATTTTCCGCAAAGGCCTTAATATCTCCTTCTAACTTGACGAGGTCTGCGAGATACAGTTCTGTTTTCTTGGCATCCACTCTGTCGAGGGGGGGGCGATCGTCGTCCGAATGCGGCAAGTTGGCCCGCCGACGCTTGAGTTCGGCGAACTCGCTTCGACGCAGTGCAACAATATTGTCTCGCCGAGTTGCATTTGCCTTTCCCAACTCGTCGATCCGCTGTTGCGTTACGGACAACTCGGTTTCGGTCAGCTTTCGCAAGAATTCAGTTTCTTTGAGTGCAACTTTAAGCAGATCAATTTGGATCCTAAGCTCAGACTCCGTCGAAGGTGGATTGGTCGCCAACGCAATCGTATGAGCCAGCTCAAGTATTACCGCAACTTGCTTTCGGCGCTCTAAATAAACTGGTTTATCTTTGTCGATGCGCGCGAGAGCGGCCTGCACGGCAGAAATCTCGAGCATCCAAGCATCCTTCTCCTTCATCGCATCCCGAAGATTTTCGGCGGTGGCGAAGTCTCCAGCATCCACTAACGCCATGATCTCCCTTGCCCGTGCTTCACCTGTAGTGCGCTGATTACTCTTGTATACGAAGACTGCGATGATCGCCACGATAACGATGCCAACCAATGTCGAAACGCCAATCCACCGCCGATGAGCTCGCCGTTGGCTCAGTTCCCATGCCTTATGCAGCGTGGCAAAACGCATCAGAAGGTCGTCAGGAATTCCCAAATCGTGCGAAAGGACCTGACCATGGAGCGGCTCGATTTCCAAATAGGAATCGTGCCGATCAAGTGCTCGGCGCATCGATTCGCATGACTCCTCATGCGCAAACTTGTGGCGCAATCGATCTCGTTCAGAGGAAGCCCAGTCGAAGGCGAGACTGGTTCGCTGGCGAACCATGTCACTTGGCTCCACGCCCAGACACTCACCGTGACCAGTTCGAATCAGCTCAAATTGATCTTCGAAGAGGCCAATGGCCTCGAGATTGCGATTCGCGAAAGCCGCCTCAATGCGAGCTGCCAATGCATCGAACTGTTCAGCCGCCATATTCTCCTCGTGTCGCTTGATGTTCGACCGCAGAGAATCAATGAACTCGTTGGAGAAGTGTGACTGCCAGCGAAGCCCATCGATGGCTTCCAGCGCCGCACGCAATACATCGACTCGGCCAGTCTCCGCTGCCTCGTTGCATGAAGCCTCCAACGATGCGAGCGATTCCACCTCATACCGCTTCGCCAATGCCTTCAGTGCCGGGTTCTGCGGCGCTGACATGAAAAGCTTGCGGAGGTGTTGCACTCGCAATCCCAGTGGCTGCCGCTGTAATACGGCAAGTTGAAAGACTTCGGCCGGACGGTCGATCTGCTTTGCATCTGCGACTGCATCGTCCAAGATCAGCAGTGCGCTCTCATCGATTCGAGTATTGAGCGCAATCCCTTCACGAGTGCACAATTGATCCCATTGAAGTTGCTGATTCCCAAAATTGAGCTCAGACACAATCTTGCAGAACCCACCGTAGGCCGTGTCCACCGAGACCGCCTCAAGCAGGAGACCGCGCGTGATCCAGTCCGAAAGCATTCGCAAACGCTGATTGCATGCGACGATCCTCGCTTCAAGTTGGTCGCGCACCAGCGCCAGCTCCGACGGATTGGGATTTCTCAATAACGCCGAAGCCCTTTGCAACAACTCCTGCGCGTCCTGACGAGAGAATCCATAGGTTGCGTCGTCGAAGTGCATTGAAGTCATGGTTTAGCGCCCTCCCGATGCGCATTGCAAGAGAATAGCGCCAATCCAGGTGCCGAATGCTCCAAGGGCAACGCCCGCCGCGTATGGCTTGAATGCATGCAGTTTTCGTGCCATCGACTGCACATTGTCCTCCAGCAATTCTTCCGACTCAAGGGCGTCATCACTTGCGATCGTGTCGAATATTTCTCCTGAGCCAGCTCGCATCGGTTCGGCCAATTGACTGAGATCAAGATGCGGATCGCCCACATTCGCCGCGCCACTTCGAGCAATTGGATGCGATGCACTGCTTTGGGGAGGCTGTGCGGTGCCTCGTGATTTTGTCCAGTCAGCCAATGGAGAAATCTCGCAACGCGCGGATTGATCCAAAACCAAAATCAACAGTGAAGGCGATGCTGCAACAATATGATCGATCGAAGTCTCGATCTTGAGTGCGATTGGTCGGGATGCCTCAACCGCAATCGAGCAGAGACACTCCCGAATCGGAAAACCAATCGGCACCAACACCGTTGCTGGCGGGTTTCGCCCCGAACTCGCGACCATCGCCAGATGCTTGATCCACGCCGCAGCGTGATCGGTGAACCTCTCGAATTGCGCAACTTCTCCAACAGCATCGGTTCGCCCGACGAATTGCCGCACGGGTAGATAACTCGGAGGATCAATCCACTGATTGCGGAATGAAGTGGGATCCTCAAAAAGGAATCGGATGGCCCTTGGCGTCGCCTCATTCTCCGTCAACACAAAATGATGACTGAGTCGAGCCTGGCGCCCAGTGTAATCCGCCGAAATCGGCACGACCCGCGTGATGATCAGAAGAGGTGCCGTCGCTCCACGCGCTTGCCAAATTCGATAGACCGCCGCCGCTTCGGCTGACTCTCCGACTCGCAATCGGCGCACCGATGCCGAAGATCCTTGCTCGAGTTGCGCCATCAAATCAGATGACATCCCTTTCGTGCATGCAACAGTCGTGTAACCCGCGGTCGAATCGACGAGACCGCATGGTGCAGATGTATGGATCAGCTCCATCATCTCGGGGCACCTTGAGACAAGGTTGGGAACACCGTTGGGTCGGACGAGAGCGCTATCGCTAGAACGAAAGGCATTTCGGCCCAGATCGGTCGGATCTCGCTGGCCTGAATGATGAAGCGTCCATCGGCTGTCTGCGAGGGCGATGTGCCAAGCGCGCTCGCTGGCACGAACCAACTGTTCTTCACAAGCGACCGTACCGTGCTGGTGAACTCGGGCGCGACGGACGCCATCACATCACGAGCGATCGCATCGACTTTCCTGATCGATTCAATGACGGCGACTCGACGCTGAGCGGGTTGATGCATCAGATCCATTGCCGACCAGTTTGGACCAAGCGCTTGCGTGCCCCATACATCCGCCTTACTCAACGCAATAATGACTGGAATGTCGATGGGAGTGGTCGACGCAAGTCCGCGAAGGCGGCGAATTCGTGCGATCGCTTCCGCAAAGACCAATTCTTGACGCTGATGACCCGCAGCAATCTCGGTATCCGCCGATGCTCCATATCGTTTGCGAAAACGCATGTCTTGAAGTGGGTCAAAGACCATGATGATCGCACTGCTGCGCTCGAGATGACGCGTGGCAGATTCAGAACCCGCAACTCGGCTCCCTGGCAGGAAATGCTCGCCCGCATTGTCATACAACACCATCACCGACTGTCGATCATTGTCGTCATGACTCACGATGTAATACGAGGGCTTTGGAACCATCTCCTCAACCCCAGCAATTCGCACAGTACGGTACAAGTCCGCGCCGCCAACATCCGTCTTGGGCAGTGTGACATCGGCGTTGGGATCGGATCCCGAAAAAAGGATGCTTTCATTTCGGTGGATACTCGCGTTAAAGCGAGGATCAGCGTCGACGATGCTGAAACCAAAATCGCGTGCACGCTGGGCCAATCCCCAGAGGCCAGATGCAAGCAAATTCGTCTTGCCAGAACTCGGTGCACCCACGATCGAAATTGGGATCGACGGAATTTCAACCAGTGCCCGTGCAAACTCGCTGTGACAATTTGGGCATGCCATTCGACTGCAACGCGCGCCATCGGGATCGAGGGCGTTGCCCGCAGCATCAAAGCGCATCGCACGAAATCGGATTTGCTCGGTCGGTCCCGCAATCGGGTCACCTCGCAACCCTTGGCTTTCTGAGATAAACCGAATATGCCCCGGGGGGAATTCCCGCCAACAGTGCGGGCAAACAATCGACCTTCGGATAGTCGCCCCAATGTTCACGCTTGGTCCCATGGGATGAGTGTAAACGAGCGCAGCGGATCAATGATCATGGCTGGGCTGGCGGCAGCGGGAACTTTTTCAGCACATCTGGATCGGTGCCGATGGAAGTGACCTTGGCAGCACGCGCTTGACCGATCGGAATCACACGCATGTAGCCATATGTCAACATCTCAAGTATTTGCTCATTCGCTGGGTCGGCCGTGTACTGTGCGACGGCGTCACTCCAGCTCGGCAGGTTTTTCTTCGGATCGCCGTTCTGCGTTGCCTGCTGTTGCTCACCGAATTCCGATTCACCCGCATGAATAGCCAACAAGAAACCTCGGAAAGCACTCTTCTGCTTCGGATCAAGTTGCGCTTCAAATTTTTGCAATGTTTGGTACTTGGCGCTCAGATCAGTCCATAAATCTTCGGCAACCTTGAAAGCTGGTTCTCCAGGTTTGGGGGCGGTATTGCCGAGCATTGTTGTTTCAATGCAGATGATGTCCCCCATGAGGGTGGAATCAAACGCTAAAAACGCATGGCCGGGCACAAGGACGAGGGCTGAATGAAGCCCCATTTTTTCCATAAAGCTACTCAGCAAGACAGTTCCGTCCACACAGTTCGCGTTCTTTGCTGACAACGACTCATGTACTGATCGACACGCTTGAGCGCCGATATCCGCATTACCAGGCAAACTCAAGTATCGCAATCCGCGTCGCTGAAGATGATCCCAAACCAGAAATATCGCGATGAGGTCTGCCTCTGGCCCGCCGCCACCACTGGTGATGGAAGCCGTGCGTTTGCACAGGGGGCCTTGATTGATTGCATCGAGAATTTCTCTAACGTATCGATGATCCTCGTCGACCAGTCCGGCAAATCCAAGTGTATTGGGATAGCCGTGTTCGACGATATTGGCTGGATGAACCGAAACAGTGTGTTGGAACTTGTCAATCGAGTTATCGCGGTATTGAACCTCTACCTCGAAAGTCACATCTTCAGCTCTCTCGATCTCGCGAACTGTCTCTAGGTTCCACTTTAGAGCGATTGGTAACTGAGAGTTTGAATTACCGCCAACAGTCATCCACTCTTGCTTCGTCACTATGCCACTGTTGAGATACTTCTTTGCACTCTCATTTGGACATTGGACTGTGATTTTGACTTCGGTTTCCTGTGCAAGACCCCCGAATTCCACAACGAATGATGGGCGATTGTTCTTCCACCATTTCTGCATGTCAGCCAATACCCAACCCGCCTCCAAATTCGGAAACGCCTTCATGAGAGCGTCTGTCGGATTTGTCCCCCACAAGTGTTCATCCTCAAACTTTGTAAGGGCCAGTTGAGAATTGAGATATACCTTCTTATTAAAGATTGGTTGCACATCAATCGCCCTCGCAAGTGTGTTGGTACCTGCTGGCGGGGTTGTCGATCCAGCTGGCAACTGCGGTGTTGGCGCAGTCTGCTGTGCAATCGTCACGACACCGGGATCGTCGGTCGAGCGAAACCAAATCGCCCATACACCCACTGTGAGGGCGATGACCGCAGCGGTGAGTACCGAAGCGATGACAACCGTATTGGATTTGGCTGGAGCATCAAGAAACAAGTCTCGGTTCAAGTGCGGCAAATTCGTTGCGCCTGGCATCGAAACCCATTGGGGCTTTCTTACAACCTGCTCGCCTTGATCCGCGTCGGCGACTTGACCAGGCCCTCTCTTTTGCGACGATTTCGCCGCGGGCGCGATGCCGATGGCAACCTTGCCACAGACGCGACAGCGTGCCTCGGGCTGATCCGCAACCCGAGCTGGGTCAACTGGTGCAGCACAGTGTTGGCAGCGAATTTCGCTCATGGCAAACTTCCTCTCGCGACGCGTGCTGCGCAAAGACAGCACGCCGACTGAAGAACAGACTCAAGAAAACCCGCACTGACTGGAGCATCAGGTTTCGGTTTCAACGCGCTTGGATGGGATGAGCCAACCATGAAGACAGCAATGGCGAGAAATACCACCGCGCAGGCCGTCATCGCTGCACAACTCCGCATGACCCAGAGCGGGATTTCTTCGGCCTCGATCGATTCGCCGATGTCCGCAACCGCAGCGGCGTTACCGACAGGGACGAGCGCATCGGTAGCGGGCTCTTGCTGCGAATTCGCTGGCACCGACTGCACGGCGCGAGGCGCAGGCTTCGCAGCTCTAGTGACCAAGCCGATTTCTGGTGCTTGCTGTGCGACTGGCTGTGCAACTGGCGGCGCGACTGGCGGCGCTGCTGGCATTCCAACCGACCACGCAATGTCTGCATCCGTCGCGGCGGTCAGCGGCGCATCAATCATCGTTGTCATTAAAAAAGCAGCCCTCGACCAAAAGCCGAGGTCCGCAACGAGCTGGATTCCCGACTCCTTACTCACAGTGCCGCCAACGATCAATCCACGCACTTCGCCAGAGTCGCCGATTCTGCGCATGATCGCTTGCCCGCCGTCGATTTGTATCGACACCGCACTATCCGCGCTGCCGTCGAGCACAATCCGATTCGCAACCATGCGAATGCGCTGTTCGACCGATGGCGACAAGGGCTTCCTCGACGATACGATTTCGGTATCGAGGTCTGTTCTAAATCTGAAAGTGTGTGCGCGAATTCCCACGGTGCTGTTTACAGAGCTAGATGTCACATCCCGTACGATCATAAGGTCGTTTATTGAAGAGGTGCGGATGAGATGCATACCAGTCCTTCATGGCCTGGATAGGGGCTTTACTCTTCAAAGCGGATTGAGGAAGCTGGTGGTC
>Ga0335396_10003032_pt1 | contig 19777 bp, 14 predicted proteins | sample FRY02_FD_205743 | JGI IMG/M metagenome (GOLD analysis project Ga0335396, IMG submission 205743) | Freshwater microbial communities from Lake Fryxell liftoff mats and glacier meltwater in Antarctica - FRY-02 (spades assembly) (version 2) | ecosystem: Environmental > Aquatic > Freshwater > Ice >... | reverse complement strand
GTTACCCATCCAGCACCTCCGGGCGGTTTGGCCACACAGTCCGTCTGTCTGGCCGGAGGGCCAAATTTCAAGCTCCTTCGCTTGTAGTTTCCTCCATCATTTCGTTACCTTCGCAGGGCACACACAGGCGTTTGGCAAAAGTGGCGGTTCAGTGCTCCGCAGACACATTTTTGGTTAATCAAAGTTTGGTTCTCCGCATCAACATTTGTGGTGAAAATCGCCACCTTCGCCAAGCGCCAAAACGTTAGCGGTCATTGTAAGTGCGATACGAGGTCGCTCGAATAACTGTTAAACTTCTCTTTAAACATCCGTGAGGCATTAGAAAGATTTGATTTAACCTCCTGTTCCATCAGGAGTAATCTACCAACACATGCGTTGAGGGCAATCTTGGGGTGTGAAGCTGTTGGGAACAAAATTACTTTAACAAGGTCAGCGATGATTTTGTACTGCACCAGCAGTAGGTGACAGGTAATTGATTTGAATGGTATGGTGAATGTAAGTGACAGGGCTTTCTTATAAAAACTTATTTTCGACCAGAATTGGGTATTTTGCATCACAAAGGAGATAGGAAAGTAGTTATTTTAATACTGATTCAGGTTCAACCGACCACAAAGGTTACTAAATACGAGACTTTTTTCTGAACTTTTACCATATTTTAATATAATTATAAGAGTATTAATTTTTATAAGAAAACCCTGATGTAAGTGAATTGTCGTAGACTTATCGTCAGGCACGAAAATGTGAAAACTGATGATACACATTAACCAAAAGGTATGAAGACAAGTTACAGGTATGTTACTTACACTGTACATGGACATTGCTCTTCAGGTAAATAGACAGCACCTACCCCATTCTGTTATGAGGGCGAAACGTATTAAGCCTGTATTGGTCCTCCCACAGCAGGGAGGTAGGATGGTGGCAACATCATTACAATACTGTGCAGGTAAAGGAGGATGGAGAAAGCAAATGCCTTGCTGTAATCGCTTGGATATTGGTATAGTGCCACACTCGAAAGAGGGCAGACTTCCATTTGGTGTTCTGTTACAAGAAAATTGTAATAAGATTTTTATTTAGGAATCGCAAATTAATCAATCGAAAGAAAGATGTGCGCTTAGAACTGCGAAAGACTGGAATTCCATTAATTGGGGCAACATGATTAAGCATGTAAGATCATTACAACTACGTATTGCAAAAGCAACAAGGGAAGGCAGAAAGAACAAGGTGAAAGCCTTGCAATGGCTGCTTACCCACTCTTGGGCTCCTAAACTTTTAGCGGTCAAAAGAGTTACGGAAAACAAAGGAAAAAGAACGGCAGGGGTTGATGGTGTTCTATGGTCAACGCCTAAAGCAAAGCTAAAAGCTGGGTTTCTTGACAAGAAAGTATTGCATCCTACTATCAAGGGTACTCCTCAGGGAGGGATTATATCCCCTACCCTTTCTAACATGACTCTCGATGGCTTAGAAAAGCGAATAGATCAGAAGTTTAACATCTCTATCAGATCCGATGGTTGCAGAAGTAACAATATCCACAAAATTCATCTCATAAGATATGCAGATGATTTTGTAGTTACCGCTACCAACAAGCAAGTACTGGTGGAAGTGGTGAAACCTCTTATTGAAAACTTTCTTGCTGAAAGAGGACTCGAGCTGCCACAGGAGAAAACAAAAATTACCCATATCAATGAAGGTTTTGACTTCCTCGGTCAGAATATCAGAATGTTTCCAAATGGAAAATTAATCATCACACCTTCTAATGATAGCATGAAATCTGTTGCAGATAAAATAAATCTGACAATCAAAAAGCACAGAGGCAACAAAACTACTGAACTAATCCTCAACCTTAACCCAATCATAACTGGATGGTCAAACTACCATAGGCATGTTTGTTCTAAAAAGTTTTTCTACAAACTTGACTTTATTATATGGAGAAACACCTGGAACTGGGCAAGGAGAAGACACAACAATCTTGGTTACGAAAAAATTGTGAGCATGTACTTTAGGTTCTTTGACATTTTTTGTGGTTAGATGGCTTGGGCGATTCCACTAAGTCTGGGATGTTCCAACCTTATCAGCCCGTAGCTAATTCGCTTAACATAGAAGTTTTTTGTGTCGGGTGTTTCCGCCCGACATGGAAAGTGGGGTCAAGTGTTTCCACCTGACAAAACACAAAGGAACCCTCAGAAATAATCCGTATAATTCACAATTATCAATGCACTTTCATGACCTAGTTCGTAAACCGAAACACTTGAATATGCATAGTCTTCGGGCCTAAGTGCCAGATTCCAGTGTACCTGCAAGAGATTCAGATATATGTATTCTATTTTGGTAGCGGCCATTGACCACTATCGGGTGGAAACACCCCGACAGCAAACAAAAGTAGGTCTAGCTATCTCAAAAATTTGATTTGGGCTTATCTACCCTACGATACCGATTGGAGGGGAACTGGCATTCGTTGCATTCAAAACTTATTCATTGCATATTTTGCGACGTTTATGCGAGCTATTCGTTGCACGGGTATAACTTTATGCTTGCAGGTAATAGTAGTGGAAGAAAATCATAACAAAGTAGCCACCACCACAAACTCTATAATTCCACGGTACTGTCCAGTAGGCATATACGCAAGAGTAACAGGGATATTTCTTCCCCTTTTTTTGTTAAATTAGGGAAGATTTCGATTTATGAATCATTGCCATGAAGACTTTTATCTATATAGTACCCTTCTTGTTACTTAGTGCCTTCGGTTGGGCCCAAACCGAAATTGCGTATGACTCCGTTACGGATATTCATCGCTATACCTACCAAGCTCAACTATACGATTACCGCGCTAACAGCGAGCAAAACAGCTACCGCACAGTATCCATAAAGGGTACTGCCTTTTTATGCAATAAGATGCAGACAGGTACGGTACCTCTTCAAAATAATCGTTCGATCACCCTTCAACTCAACTACAATATCCTGGAAGATTACCTATTAGTTGATATCGGGAAGGACCAGAAGCAAGTCTTCCCGGAATCATTCACCATCAATGATCAAACATTTATCCGAATCAACGGTCAATACTTCGAAGCGCTCTATGTGGGTAAAACCAAGCTACTCAGAAAATACCTGGCTCGTTTGGATAAGGTTGAAAGAAATGGGTATAACGAGTCAATCAAGTACGATTATGAGTATTCCAAAAATCAGGATCTGTTTCTCCACTTGGCCGATGGTTCTTTACAACCGATCAGACTACGTGAAAAGAGCCTTTTGTCAAAGCTTCACCCAACCGCCAAAGGAATTATCCAGAAAGAAAACCTTGACCTACGATCCGAGAAGGATATAATCGTGTTACTGAGTAAACTGGAACAATAATCGCCTATTTAATGATTTTCAGCGAACGTCCCGCTTCCAGCGCGCGATCCGTGGAGAGGATATCCACCCCATTGTCAATAAATTTCTGGTAGGTACTCTCACCCCGGGCTTCGGCCATTTCATCCAAGTTTCCCATCGTGCCTAAAATCGTGAGTATTTTCTTTTCATGCAGAAAACGGTATAACTCGGAGGACGCCTCTCCTGTACCTACGAAAGCGATCATCTTGTTGTCCGGAATGCCGCCCGCCCGTAGACGGTTGTAATCATCCTCCGACCTAATGGTCACCGAGATCAAGACACTACTGTCAAGCCGATGGACCAATTTGGCCTGAGTGGCCGAGTACGTTATTATAGCCACGTAGTTTTGAGCCTTGGCTTTCTGTACGGCCTCCACCACTCGTTGATAGGGTACACTTCGCTTTACATCCGGCGTAAATAGTACTTTCCCGTGTCCCCACTGCAAAGTCTCCTCCAAGGTCGGAATCCGGTACTTGGTCATGTTCCCCTGATTATCTTTTAATCGTAAGGTTTTTGCGTATCCCAAAGTCTGCTCATTGACTTTCCCAGTGCCGTTGGTGGTTCGGTCATAGGTATCATCGTGCATCATAACTAGGGCACTATCCTTGGTGGCCGCGATATCGCATTCTATGATCACGGACATCTGACCCGCCAGGTAAGCAAAAGATTCCAGGCAATTTTCGGGATAGCCCGTGTACATTCCCCCACCCCGATGGGCACTTATCATCGGCAACCTATCGGGTGAGTACCGAAGCGTGACCGATAAGTCAGTGCTGCGCAGATTATTTCGCGTAGCACAACTACTCAGGAATAAACAACCCGCAAGGGTGAGGAGTCCGAAAAGTTGGACCCGCTTGGTATACGTTCTATTCATGCCAACAAATATATGCACTGATTGGTAGTTGAGCGATTCTTTGGTAGGTTATATTCACCTGACTACCACCCATTCTTTCTATTGCTTCCCTTCTTTATCCTTACCGACCGTGCATCTATAATCCTGATAACTAGGCGAGTAATCCACTATCTTATATTTTACGGGTCATCTTACTCGATCGACGAATCGGGTTTGTCACCTTAAACCACCTGTTTATCGGGTAAAACACCAGTTCGGTCCAATTTGAAAAATAAAGATAAACCCGGTACTTACCTTTGAAGTGTAATAAAAATCAAATCAACCAATAAATACAGTAAGCCATGAAAAATTTAATCAAAACAACCCTGTTAGTTTTTGCCATGAGTACTACCCTCGTACTTGCCAGCAACAATCCTATTTCTACCAACTCAGTCGACATCAATGAAGCGCTACCTACTTCGGTAATTAGTACCGAAGCACCGGTGAAACCTAAGCACAGTAAAGTACGCCCTATGAAGTACAGTCCAGAGCAAAAAGCGAAGATTGTTGAATTAGAACTGAAATTAAAATAATACAATTTATGGATTACATAATAAAGAGCGCAATAAAAAACGGGACTAGCATTGCTGTCCCGTTTTTTATTGCGTAATACAAGGTATTTACCAATGATTCAATTATCCATTAAGCACTTTCCAGTCTTCCACCTTTTCGCTTCCTTACCAAAACACGTCCTTATAATTTCTCCTGATTAGCCCACACACGTCTTATTTCCATTCATCATTCCAGGAGTCCATTCATGTACTTTGTATTACATAGTACCTTTCTATACCCCACCTTTGTAGAGTCAATAACGACATCTATTAGCTAACTTAAAAAAACAAAAAGCTATGAAAACTTCATTCAGAACAATCGCATTAGCATTAGCCTTAGTTTCCACTGTCGCATTAGCAAGAAACGACGAAAACGCCAAAAAAGGGGCTTCCATTGAAACAGGGGTCTATTCCAGCACGGACGGAACCTTGCACGTGAACATTGAAAAATCCCCAACGGCATCCGCTTCGGTGGTCATTCTAAACGCCGACGGTGATGTACTGATCCGGGAAGGGATCGGAAAAAAGCAAACCGGGGTATCATTTATCTTTAACCTCGAAAACCTTAAAGACGGAAAGTATGAGCTTGTGGTTGCAAGCCAGGGAAAAAGAGAAGTAAAAGAGTTTACTATCCAAAGCGAAAAAACGATCACGCAGCGTAGGCTGACCGTGGAATAGGCCGCAAGTCAAGATCGGATGCTGGTAAATCGTCCATCAGACCTTACCAGCATCCGCTCATCCACAAATCTCACCTTTCCACAACTTAATATAATACAATTTTATGAACCTTTTTACTTTTGTAGTGTTATTAAGAAACAAGACAGAGAAACAATATAAAAGCAAGGCAATAATAAGACAGTAAACAGATTTTAATTATGAAAAATATAGTAAAATTAATGGTTGTAGCCGTCACCTTCAGTTCGACTACCCTTTTGGCCAACGATACTCACAGCAATAAAATGGATATTAACGTGGTCTTGCCGAAAACAGTTGTAGTTTCCGAACTACCCGCAACGTTAAAGATCAACGATGGAACTAAGCGGGCTCAATACAGCCCCCAGCAAAAAGCCAGACTTGTAGGCCTGGAATTCAGTAAAATGTACAGTAAGAGGATGGAAATCAATGTAGTTCTCCCACAAGCGGTAGTAATCACTGAAACACCTGCCCCATTGAAAGTCTCCAAAAAAGCGGCTTCGGCTCAATACAGCCCTGAGCAACTAGCCAATCTGATGGGTCTGGAATTAACGTCTAAATAAAAATACCGTCAGACGTATTTTGAAAGGGAGTAGTAAGCAAAAACGGGAGGCAATTGCCTCCCGTTTTTGCTTTTATAATACTACGTTAACTATCCGTTTGGGAACAACGATTATTTTCTTGGGTAGCTTCCCATCGAGCCATTTTTGTACGGTTTCGTTCGCTAGTACTGCCTTTTCTACCTCAGCGGGTGGGGTATCCGACGCAAAAGCCATCGTAACGCGTACTTTACCATTTATTTGAATGGGGTACTCAAAAACATCATCCACGACGTACTGAGGCTCCCATACGGGAAAGTCGGCGGTGGATAAACTACCACCCTCATTACCCAAGGCTGCATACAGCTCTTCCGTAATGTGCGGTGCGTATGAAGAAAGTAGCACCAGCAGTGGTTCCAGAATAGCTTTCTTCGATGATTTCAGCGTACCCAGCTCATTTACACACATCATAAAGGCACTTACCGCGGTATTGAAAGAAAAACTTTCAATATCTTCCTGTACCTTCTTGATGGTCTTGTGCAAGACTTTCAATTCGGCTTTGGTAGGCTCTTCATCCTTTACCAACCACTGACCGTTATCGTTGTAGAATAAGCGCCAGAACTTACGGATGAAGCGGTAGGTACCATCAATACCGTTGGTATTCCAGGGCTTGGCCTGCTCCAACGGCCCCAGGAACATTTCGTACAAGCGTAAGGTGTCGGCACCGTATCTCTCCACGATATCATCCGGGTTTACGACGTTGAATTTAGACTTGGACATCTTTTCTACCTCAACTCCGCAGACGTAGCGGCCATCTTCTAGTATAAACTCTGCATTGTCGCCCGCAATATCCGGACGGGTCGCCTTGAACTTGTCTATATCAAGTATATCATTCTCCACGATGTTCACATCCACGTGCAGGCCAGAAACTTCGTACTGATCTTTCAAGCCAGCACTCACAAAAACCGGTTTCGTGTAGCCTTCGCTTTTAACCCGGTATACAAAGCTACTACGACCTTGAATCATTCCCTGGTTGATAAGCTTTTTGAAAGGCTCCTCCTCGGGCACGTGGCCCCGATCTTTCAGGAATTTATTCCAAAAACGACTGTACAACAGGTGCCCGGTGGCGTGTTCCGTGCCGCCAAGGTACAGATCAACGTCGCGCCAGTAGGATATTGCTTCTTTGGAGGCAAACTCTTCCTTGTTTTGGGCATCCATGTAGCGGTACCAATACCAGCTGCTACCCGCCCACCCGGGCATGGTGCTTAATTCATATTCGTACTCACCACGGTACTTCCACCCTTCGGCCCGGCCGAGGGGTGGCTCTCCGGTTGCGGTGGGGAGATATTTATCAACCGCTGGTAACTCCAATGGAAGATCAGATTCCTCCAAGAGATACGGCAATCCATCCTTGTAATAGACGGGTACTGGCTCGCCCCAGTAGCGTTGACGACTAAATACGGCATCCCGCAAACGATAGTTAATTTTTCCTTTACCAATTTTCCGCTCTTCCATCCATTGAATCAGGACGGGTGTGGCCTCCGCGTAGGTCAGTCCGTTGATAATACCAGAGTTTATGTACTTTCCCTCCTTGGTTGAATCGGCCTGAGTATCGATATCTTGCTGTCCATCCAGTATTTGGGTAATCGGCAAACCAAAATGAGTAGCAAAATCCCAGTCTCGCTGATCACCCGAGGGCACTGCCATCACGGCTCCGGTACCATAGCCCGCTAGTACGTAGTCGGCTATATAGATGGGCACTTTTTCTTCGCTGAAAGGATTAACGGCATAAGCACCCGTAAAGGCACCGGAAACGGTTTTCACGTCAGCCATTCGATCACGCTCCGAGCGCTTCTTCGTGTGATTGATGTAGGCTTCAATTTCAGCTTTTTGGGCGTCAGTCGTAATTTCTGACACTAACTCGTGCTCGGGTGCCAGTACCATGAAGGTTACTCCATAGATCGTATCCACGCGGGTAGTAAATACCTCAATCATCCGATCGGGGTGCTGATCCACGTTAAATTTAACCATTGCTCCCACCGAGCGGCCGATCCAGTTGCGTTGCTGCTCTTTGAGTGATTCCGTCCAGTCGATGGTATTGAGGCCATCCAATAAGCGCTGGGCGTAGGCCGTAATCCGCATCATCCACTGGCGCATCAGCTTTTGCTCCACCGGAAAACCACCTCGCTCAGAAACGCCATCTTTTACTTCATCATTGGAAAGTACCGATCCCAGGCCCGCACACCAGTTGACGGTAGCATCTGCTACGTAAGTCAGGCGGTAGTTAAGCGTCATGGTGTACTGTTCCTTTTCGCTCATGGCTTTCCACTCTACCGCCGTGAAAACTGATGTATCCTCGTCACAATTGGCGTTTACCAAAGTATTTCCACTTTTTTCGAATTTGGCAATCAGCATTTTGATGGGTTCGGCCTGATCGGTATCCTTGTTGTACCAACTCCGAAACAACTCCATAAAAATCCACTGCGACCATTTATAGTAGTCGGCATCGGAGGTTCTGACTTCGCGACTCCAATCGTAGCCAAACCCCAGGTTTTTTAGCTGCTCGATGTAACGGGTAATGTTCTGCTCGGTTGTTACCGCCGGATGCTGCCCAGTTTGAATAGCGTACTGCTCAGCCGGCAAACCAAAGCTATCAAACCCCATGGGATGCAACACGTTAAAGCCTTTGAACCGCTTGTATCGTGAATAAATATCTGAAGCAATGTACCCGAGCGGGTGCCCCACGTGCAACCCAGCTCCGGAAGGATACGGGAACATATCCAAAACATAAAACTTAGGCTTTTCCGGATCTATTGCGACGCAGTTTGTCTGGTTTTGATCCCAGAAATTCTGCCATTTCTTTTCAATTTCACGGTGGTTATACTCACTCATGCTAGGGTATTGGTTTTGTTAATAGTAGTTAATATCAATTGCATACTACAAGATCGGGTGCAAAATTAGCGTTTTTAACCACAATAGAACGGTAGAAAATAAACACTAGGTGGGGGTTAATTACCGTTACGATGTCATAAGTCAATAATCAGTACCAAATCCATTCATAGAAATCTCCTGTGCTATGTAAAACTTTTAGTTCAAAACCGGGTACAAATTTACCCAGTTTATTTATTTTCAAACAAATTGCCTGCGGTTACGGCTCTGGTATCCCATTTTTCAAGCATTCTCCATTGTTTAATAATATCCTTTATTTATGAAAAAGACATTCATCGTCGTATTTGTCACTCTATTTAGTTTTAGTGCTTTTGCTCAGAAAGATCCCTTCTTCCGCTTTGGCCTCAAAGGCGGGGTTAACTTATCTAACATCCGGGGTAATGATTTATCGCTCGGTTCCGGCGGTTCCGCGTTTAACTTTAAAGACAACAGCAACCGCTCCACGGGTTTTGTGGGTGGTGTATTCATGCGTTTTGGTCGGAATTTTTATATCCAACCCGAGTTTCTTTTCTCCCAAAAGGGTGGAACCTTCAATGCTTACAAAGACGGCCTTACCAATGAGGAAGGAAAGGTTGACGTCCGGTTCTCTAATTTTGACGTCCCCGTACTGATTGGTGGCCGTATTGGCAAGGTATTTCGCATCAACGTAGGTCCGGTGGCCTCGCTTCGACTAACTAATAACGGTAAGATCGGCGACTCATTCAGAAACTATACCGGCGAAAACGCCCAGGATGAATATAACAATAACGTTACGTTTGGCTACCAAGCCGGAGTTGGCCTTGACTTGGGTCGTTTGAGTCTTGATGTACGCTACGAGGGCAACCTTAATGATGTAGTATCAATTCAGTATGGCAACCAAAATACAGCCACCCAGTTTGGCCGTCAAAGTAATCTATGGCAGGCGACGGTTGGTTTTTCGATATTCTGATGAGGTGAAGTACCTCCACACATTTAAATCTGGGGTGGGTGATCTTCCAGCCTCAGATTTTTTACCTTTATTGAAGAAAAGCCCCCACAAAACCCGGAGGTCCCGCAGGGGTCAGCCGTCAATCAGACATTTAGTATTTAAAACGGTAGGCGATAACCCGCCGATAGTTGGGTGTTCTTAAACAAGTTACGACCCGCTACATCTACGTAGAATCGTCCACCTGCTACCTTGAAAAGGTTGGCTCCTAGTACAATGTTAGAACCCAGCTTTACGTTTTCATTTCCAATCTTCAGCAAACCGCCCCCAATTCCTATATACGGAGAGAAGTCTTTTAATTTATCCGATTCAATGGCATACACAGCGTTGAGTAGTACTCCGTAGCTCGATGAGTTTCCGAAACCAATGAATGTTTCAGGCATCAGGAAAAACTTGGATTCCTGGTAGCGGTAGTGACCTCTGAACCCGAGGTTAAGGGTAGTAGCATCACCAAAGTTAAATCCACCCAAAACAGAAACACCGTCGTAATTAAATCGATTAAAAAATCCATCGGAGGCCAGATTATCACTTTCGTAAGCCATTTGATCGCCTGAGCGGTAGTTTTCCAATGGCATCGTTACTATCCGATCTTCACCGACCGGTGCACTCATCACGGGCACCGAACCTACCTTATTCATTCCTTGTTTCAAGCTGTCAAGACCATCCAGTACTTCTTTTCTAAATTTCTCCTGATCTTTTTGCTTGTCTTTTTCCATCTTTTCAATGGTCCGCTCCAATCCTTGAAGGCGCTTATTTAACTGATCTGTATTTTGCTTATCGTTCTTATCAAGTGATTCCAGCTGCTTCTGCATCTGAGCCTGATAAGATTCATTCGCTTTCTTCAAATCAACTATCGAACCCCGTAAAGCGGCTGAATTACGGTTGATGGACAGCGTATCGCTTACCTGGACTACCTCCACTCTATCGTTCCGCACCGAGTCAAGGTTCATCTCAATGGTATTCAATCTTTCTCCGATTTGCTCTCTGCCAGACCTTTCTGCTTTCTGATAGGCTTGCAGACTTTCCCGAACCTCACTTTGGTATTCCTCATTTGAGGCTTTAATCTCATCAATCATTGCTCTAAATTCGGTCGGATTCATACTCAGCAACAAAGCGTCTTTATTTTGATAGGCTTCTTGATTGGCCGCTTTCTCTTTGTTTTGAACGGCTACTATTTTTTCTACATTCTTTTCCGTCTTCACCTTTTCAGCTCCTTTTTGCCTTTCGGCGGTAGCATTACCCTCAGTTTTCGCCGCAATAATTTCTTCCTCTAATTTCCTGATTCTATTTTCGTAGTCACGTTTTAAGTCTTCACTGCCTCTTTTCTCGGATTGCAGATTATCCATAACTACCTCATCATAGGAATTTGACTCTGCTTCCATCGTGGAGGATTTGGCACCATTTCCCAATACAAAGTTTATGCTCAGTCCGTAGGCCCAACTAGTCGTTAGTTCATCAGGATTGGTCGTCTGTTCGAGTAAGCTATTGGAAGTAAGAAGTGCTTTGGCGTAGGCTGAAAGTTTTAGAGCGCGGGAGAAGGGCAAATCGAGGCCTAAACCACCCGAAACAAAGGATTTATTATCTAGGTTTTGGGCTACGCCGTCTACCTGATAGCCTTCCAGCGCATCAATAACACCACCACCCACGCTGATGTTCGGGGTCAAGCCCTGACCGTTTGATAGTTTAAATTTTCCCTCACCACCGTAGACCGCTAACTTATCAAAGGTAGAAAAGTAGCCATCTTCCATTCCGCGCCAGTAAAAACCACGGATTCCCACGTAGGGACCAAAGTTAAAACCAGAACTAACTCCAACGTAACGGGTGCTAGCGTAGGGTAAGCTCTTTCCAAAATTCAGCTGTCCGGCAGTAATTTCTACCGGTAAACTAACCCCGGAAGAAAAGTTATTGAGATAGGCTTTATCGGCCTCCGTAAGACTACCGGGGCGACGACCTCCTAGATAAAAAATCATGGATGCCCGCACCGACCAGTTTTTGAGTAGTTCGTTTGGATAATCAGCCTCGGTGACCCCATTGGCTGTCCGCTCGGCATCACTCATTAGGCTCCGGGCCGGAGAGTCATTAAAGGATGTGTTAACCGCCTGTACACCGAAAGTAAAACGATCGGCCACGGAGAACTGTAAACCGCCTCCGACGGAAAAATAAATATTCTTGTAACGACTCAGGCTGTCAGGGTCGATTGTTTGCACGCCTGTACCAACCGTGAGATAAGGCACGATTCCTCCCTGGCTTAAATTAATTTTCAAATCCCCTCCCCAGCGTTGGATGGCTATATTTTGGGTATCCAGCACGGCGGTCCGTAACCCATCCGCAGAAAGTGCGCTGAAATCTCTTTTCAGATTGAATGATTGAAGGTAGGTGGCACGGAGTTCCACAAATTCGCCAAAGCCGAAGCCAAGTTGTCCGCCTCCGAGGTATCCATTACTAATACCAGTAGTTTCATCCCAAAAAGTATATTCGGCGATGGGCGAAAGTGTATAACTAATTCCTTTTACCTGGGCATTTGCCATTGTCGATAGCCCTGAGAATAGGACACTTAGCAATAAAATCCGGATGGATAGTGTGAATGGTCGTTTGTTGTGCATAAAAATAAATTGTTGATATAATAATGACCCGCACCGTATCTAGGCTGCAGGATTTGGCACGAAATGACCTTAAAAAATCTTTTGAGAACGGATTCTGAAAGTAGCGTCAGAAAGAAGTGAGGAACAGTACTAGTCCAAGGTGTTCAAAAGCCCGAAGATCAATGTAGTTTTAAAACAATTGAAATGGTTAAAAAACCATGCCATCTCCACACATCGCCAACAAAATGGCTTCATTGAGAATAGGCCTTCGAGAGTGTAGAAGCTTTGCCTCTATCCTGTAAGCAGGGAGGATGATTGGTGGCCATTGTGGAGCAGGAGCGAGAATAATTATTGGTTGAAGAGTTAGTCGGCCATGAATTCCCAGGCACTGTGGTGAGCGCCTTTAGTTTCGGCATATTCAATAAAATCGGAGTAAAAACCGAATTGCCCCAGAGTAGCACTATCACCAACGATGACCAGTTTTTTGCGGGCTCTCGTCATGGCCACGTTCATGCGTCGAATGTCTGATAGGAAACCAATGCCACCCCTATCATTGGAACGCGTCATACTGATGTACACCACGTCTCTTTCCTGCCCTTGAAAACTATCAATGGTATTTACGGAAAGCCCCGGACCATAGGCTATTAACTCGGGGGCGTGGCTTAGCAGTTCCTGCATCAGAAAAACCTGTTGTCTGTAAGGAGAAATTACCGCAATAGAGGGTAATTCATCCGTTGGATATACTGCCCGGATATCAGCAATCAATTTGGTCAAATGGTTGAATAAAAAAGTTGCTTCTTCGGGGTTAGTATAACTTGTGCCCTGCAGTTTCTCTTCAAAACCACAACCGGCAGTATCCAGGTACATAAGCGGCTCTTGCTCAGGTAGTACGCGGTATTGTGCCACCGATTCATGGGCCTTCAAACGGTTTTCGTAGAATACCGACGAAGAATATCCCATGATAGCTTCGTTCATCCGATACTGTTCTTCGAGTAGCACGACCGAATCAGGATACAGCACCACGCATTTCTCCATTAGGGTAGTAGCTAGGCCACCTTGGGCTGCTTCGGTGGATTTGATGGTGGGTGGTAACTGAAAAAAATCCCCGGCCATGATCAGCTTTGGTGCTTTCAGGATCGGTATCCAACAAGCAGGCTCCAAGGCCTGTCCGGCTTCGTCAATAACCACGGCTTGATACTTGATATTCCTGATGGTGTAGTTATTGGAACCAACCAACGTGGCCGTAATGATCTGGGCTTTGCCCAGAATATCATCAATACCATACTGTTCCAGTCGGCTAACCTCCTTCAATATTTTATGAGCTTCGTCAAAAAGAGCTTTTCGCTGGTCTCGTTCGGCTTTTCCAAAATTACGTTTGTAGGTATGCGCCATATTTCGGAACTCATTGGCTTGTTTCCTCAGCTTTTTGATTTCCTTCATGGCGCTATGCTCTGCCAATCTACTATCCAAGGTCTTGGCTAGTAACTCATCCGAAACCCGGGCCGGATTACCTACCCTCACCACGTCGATCTCTTCTTCGGAAAGTCTTTGAGTCAACAAATCAACGGCTGTATTACTGGGTGCTACCACCAAAATGGGCGATACGCCTTGGTTTACCAAGACTTTGATGGCTTGTACCAGTGTGGTCGTTTTGCCCGTACCGGGAGGACCATGAACAATGGCCAAATCATCGGCAGTGCATACTTTTTGAACCGCTATTTGTTGAGAGTTATTTAGCTTGGAAGTAGGTAAGATCAATTCGTCCTCCTTGAAAGAAGGAATTTCGGCTCCCGTCAAAATCCGCACAAGTCTACCCGCGGCGGTATCAGCTCCCAATACCCGCGCTGCTTTGAGCGCCGCAATCATTTCATCGTAACTATTATCATCAAAAAGCAGCTCAATTCCCAACTTTCCGTCTCTTGACCAATCAGGAAGTTCGTCCGTTCGGAGTGCAATCTTTAAGCGATTAGAGTTTTGAAAACTAATAGTACCCTCCATTCTGTCCTCCTGAGGATTATGATTTGAAAACAACACCGCTGGCATCCCCGACCTAAGTTGATGGGAAATATCATGATGGGTGGTGCGTTCTAGCTCCACGGTCAGGTACTCTCCTCGACCTAATTCGGTACCCCGTATGGCAATGGGGTACCAAGCTAATCCATTGGCCCGACGCTCTGAAACAGAAGTTGACTTGGTGAGTAGTTGATAGTTAAGGCGATCTTCCTCCCGCTCTATGCTAAGTAATTCAAGTTGCTTTTTAAAGTAATCCATTCGGTAAGAAACAGCCAGTTTGTCCGCCTTAGTTGGCTACTAATAGTTTATTTTTGGTTACAATTTATTACTATTTATGAACATAAAGGACATAAAATTAAACAACGCTGGACATTGCAAATATCGTCAGAAGTTCATTCATTTGTAAGAAAGTCTGTAATTTTACAAATGATATACTTGGTTCTCTTGTTGCTTTTTACAGCATCGGTAGTTTTATACCGGATAATTAAGTATATCAAAACACCTACCATCAACCCCATAGAAGAGGAACTTAACAGAATCAGGAAGAAGGAACAGTACACCCGTGTGGTACTTGTGGCTGGGCTACTCTACCACGATTACCAGCAGGCTCTATCAGAAGGATTCATTACGCATATTTCTCATTTCCGCTTGTGCCGGGAGTCTACTCCTAACGATGATCCGCTTGCTGTGTCCATTTATTGTGGCCGTTTCAAAATAGGGTTTGTACCCACCCGGTTTTCCGAAGAGATCGCTAATGAACTAGATGCTAGCCAAACTATAAAAATATCGTTACAAGGGCATTACCCTCATAAAATAATTTTTGAGCAGTTAGAAGTGAAACTTATCAACGAAACCCGCAAGTCTATCCTTGCGCTTTCCGCCTAATAAAAAGAATCGATTTACACGTTTAATAAATTGTCATGCCTTTTAGACAACATTTTTTCTATATTTGAATTCAAAATCTAATTTAGAGGAGGGATATTTAGGAAAACCTGTTTCGTATGGAGACAGGTTTTTTTGTTTTTTAAAACTACCCATCGGCTTTCCGGCACAATTATTTTCCTTGATTAAACTTTGGGAAAAAAATATCAAACCGTTTACATTCAAATGAATCGCTATGAAAATCATAAAAAATATCACCGTTCTGGTTTCACTACTAATTTTTACGCAGTGTGCCACTACCACGCCGGTTCGGAACCAAAGCACCTCCACACCCAATGCCCGCATTGATAATCAATCGACTGGTGCACAACCCAATGCCACGACGATGGAAACTTCCTGCCCATTGGAGAAAATACAATGGCTGTATGCCAGTAAGCAGTTTGATCCTACAAGACAAAAAGAAATCGCTAAACAGATTTCCATCTCGGCCCAAACCGATGCCACTACCTTAGATCGAATGGCTTCAAACAACAATAATACCCCCCTCAATATTTCATCTTCGTTGAAGGCAACCGTCGATAAGCTCGCCATCAACCGTACCCCCGTGAGTGAGGAATTTTACAAGCAGTACGTCAATAGTCGTCTCGCCATGTGTGCTATCGTGGATGCTATTAGGAATGGCTCCGTCAAGAAAGAGGAGAGCTCCAAAATTGCCGGAAAGAGCTTTAAGGATGTGGAGGAGTCATTTGGAAAGTTAAAGGACTGAGTATATCAAGGACACTCCGTTTCTTTTCTATCGTCGAAACGATTTCAACGTAATTACCATGGTAAAAAAGATTCTGCTGCTGTCGTGTTTCTTATTCTCACTCTTCATCGCCAAAGGGCAACAGGTATCTCAGCAGGATAAACGAGGACTCAAAGACTATTACCGTGGCTTTTTCCCCATAGGAGTGGCGGTTTCTCCCGGTGCTCTAAAAGTTGGGGATGAAGCTGAATTAATAAAGAAACAATTCAGCAGTCTTACGGCCGAAAATGTCATGAAGCCCCAGCCCATCCATCCCAAAGAAAAGGAATTCAATTGGGGACCGGCTGATCAGATTGTGGAGTTTGGCATGACAAACAACATGAAAGTAAGGGGTCATACCCTATGCTGGCATAACCAAACCCCCGACTGGTTTTTTGAAGGCGAGGACGGAAAGCCCGCTGGTAAAGAAGTGGTTCTTCAACGCTTGAAAACGCATATTGAGGCGGTGGTAGGCCGTTATCAAGGCAAAGTATACGCTTGGGATGTAGTCAACGAAGCAATCGTTGATGCACCAGGCGAGACTATCTACCGAAATACCAACTGGTACAAAATAGTAGGAGAAGAATATGTAGCCAATGCATTCGAATACGCCCACGCGGCTGACCCGGATGCCCTACTTTTTTATAATGACTACAACACCATTTTCCCCGGTAAACGTGAACGCATATTTCAACTAGTGAAGGGTCTGCTCGATAAGGGAGTACCTATCCACGGAATTGGCATGCAAGGTCACTGGTCCGTCACCACCCCAATCGCTGCCGAACTCGAAAATACGATCACAAAATTTGCGAGCTTGGGGCTCACTGTCCAGCTCACAGAATTGGATATCTCCATCCACGATAAAGGGGAATCGCGCCGTGAGCTTACGGCTAGCGACACTACTACCTTTACCGCGGAAAAAGAACAAAAGCAAGCCGATCAGTACGCGTTGATCATGGAAATACTAAGGAAAAATAAAAAGAATATTTCGGGGGTTACCTTCTGGAATATATCTGACCGTCATTCCTGGCTGGACAATTTTCCGGTTAAAGGCCGTAAAGACTACCCATTACTCTTCGACCAAAATCTGCAACCCAAGAAGGCCTATTGGAGAGTGGTCGACTTCTGATGAATCCGACCACTAGAAATTGGTCCTGATCCCGAAAGAAATCTGTGGGCTCGCAAACAGGAAACCCGGTAGTAATTCCGCGTAACCTCCTCCTTCCAAAAAGAAGGACGATGCCTTGGCCCTCGAAAAGTATTCCAGGCCAACAGTAGCAGTTGGACCAAACGATATAGTACGTGAATAGGCATCCACACTGCTTAACTGATCAAGGTAATAGTGTCGGGAGTTGACTTGCCCACCCGCTCCGGCGTAGGCTATCATGCAATTATTCAGGATCGGGGCATACCAGATGTAGCTGATATTGGCCATATATCCGACCGAGCGATATTCCCCTTTCCGATACACGCGGTTTTTAGCAATTAATCCTCCGTAGGTGCCTACGGTAATATCCAAGGCATTTCTCTCCCCATACTTTCTAATGTTCAGTCCGGTCGGTTCGCCTACCTTGAAACCAAACGCCCAACGTTGGGTTTGAGCTTGTGAGGAAACAGAAAGTATTGAAAGGTGGATTCAAGTAATAAATGCAACACCCTGGCTATTTAGGGTAGCGTTTTGAAAAACTTCATCGGGTGATCGGAACCCGAATCTCTTCCTGGGTCTTTGGTTTAAAATGTCCACGACTTCGCTAACTCTCTGTTCCGTGATACGGTCAAAATTCATTCCTTTCGGAAAGTATTGCCTGACTAGCCCGTCGCAACGGCGATCCGATCAAATTTTCGTTGGCTCGGCACCGGCCGGCCGGCACGCTCCCAGCTGTGGTAGGGTTTTGCAAAATAGCAGTCTACTTCCAAGGCTTGGGCGACTTTCTTGTGGTAGGCAAACTCCTTTCGGCACGGGCCGCCCCGCATTGTCGGTTGTGACGGTGTGAAGGAGTGCCCGCATCGGCGGTCCGATTCCAGTCGGCCAGCAGCTCGACAGCCTTGGCCTGCACAACGGCGGCTTCCTTGCTTTCCACATAGCCCATTTTCAACATCCCTGTGGCTCGATCGTTGATCGTCAGCAGGGCCCCTTTATGGTTCTTGCCGATCACCAGATCCATATCGCCCACCCGTTGCTTTTGCTCAACGATCCTCGGACGCTGGTCAATGTCGACACGATCTTTGATCTGGCCCCTTTTTCCCTTCAAACTGCCCCGTTTGGCATATTTCTTCCCCTTAGTCCGCAAAGGACAGTACAACCGCCCGCCCCGCTTCTTGTCGGTCCACACGTACTGGTAAATCCGCTCAGCGCAGACGCATTCGATCCCATGCCGCTTGGCTTCTCCAGCGATCTGTTCAGGGCTGAAGTCCATTTCTAGCTTGCCCTTCACGTACGCTTCAATGCCAACCGTAAAGCGCCTTTTCTTGGGCTTTGACTTCTGCCGCTCGTCCCTTTTTCGTTGAGCCTGCTCGGGTCGATAAGCCCCGCTACGGCCATCGCTGTTACGAGCTAGCTCCCGGCTGACTGTTGATTTATGGATGCCTAGCTGATCGGCAATTTTGCATTGTGTTTGACCTGCACTAAGCAATTCGAAAATTTGGTACCTTTGTTCCAGTGTCACGGGGCCGCCCGCGCGGATGGCTCATGCTTCTTTTGAGTTTGGCGACCCAAAAGTATGAAGTTTTCTGACGCCGCCCGGCAGCCCTGATTTGGGCCATGGCCCAAATCAGGGCTGCCGGGCTTTTTTAAACGACCGTTGCGTTTATTACTTGAATCCAAGAAAGTAAAAAGTACAACCCCGAAGAAACCGAAGGGGTGAACGGTGAACTACGGGGTACTAGGTAAAAAAGCGTGGACAGAGCTTCGTCTTCCCGACGGCAGACGAAGGGAAGCAGAGCGATGTGGTGGGTTACTATGACGAGACGGAAGAGGCTAGGGTGATCGCTGGCTTCATCACTACGGCGATAAATATGCTGGCGGGTCAAAATCAAAATCCGTCAAAATAAAGACAAAGATTGACCAGAAAGAGAGCATTGATCGATCCGCTTTTCAAACGAAATAGAGTTTTACGAGCAAGTCCTGTAACAGTTTTTTAATTCAAAATTAGAAGCGTGGTATTTTTCCATCTTTTGTTTAAGAAGCTGTTTGAGTTAATTTGAAAAAGCGGGAAGGCTGGCTATATTGATGAATGCGAATCAAAACATACAGTTCAGACCTCCCCGCCGCAAGTTGGCAAGTTATTAAAAAAATTATCCAAGTCCTCCGCCGCCGCAAGTGGGACTTGAAGGAAGTAGTCAATGCCGTTCTTTACGTGACGAAAAACGGCTGCGTCTGGCGCGACGTGCCGGGTGAGTTCCCGCCCTGGCAGACCGTATATTATTACTACGCCAAGTGGGTGAAGGACGGCACTTGGAAAAGTATAAGTGATTGCCTTACAGCAGACTATCGTGAGAAACAAGGCAAGAAATCCCAGCCCACAGTGGCCATCGTGGACAGCCAGTCGTCCAAGAATAG
>Ga0335396_10003023_pt1 | contig 19806 bp, 17 predicted proteins | sample FRY02_FD_205743 | JGI IMG/M metagenome (GOLD analysis project Ga0335396, IMG submission 205743) | Freshwater microbial communities from Lake Fryxell liftoff mats and glacier meltwater in Antarctica - FRY-02 (spades assembly) (version 2) | ecosystem: Environmental > Aquatic > Freshwater > Ice >... | reverse complement strand
ACGTGGTAACTGCCACGATGATCATTTCTTATCGTGGATGGAATTTGGCCATTGGGGAGCCACAAAACGGCACCGGCTACGGAAAAGGATGCACCGTCGTGATACAGACACCAGGAAATCGACAAGATTTCTTCTCGCCACCGGTGGTTGTTCCCAATTTTTCGTTCCCGCACTTATCACCTTTCCGCCAATCGTCCAGTAATGCGTTTTGCTCGTGTTGAACGACGCCAAAAAGGGTCTCTTTGTTTTGGATTGAGGACTGTGACCAACGAAACAGACCGGACCTTTTTCGTACTTCAAAGAGACTGTTTCACAGAACAAAGACCCTGCTGGACAAGAAAATATGGCCTCGCTGGAACCTGAAGGATCACCCAAATACTGGCCGCCGTTGGGACTTCCCGTGGGCAGTGTGCGAGCAATCCTGACCTTGTTTGTTGTTGGCATTGTCACAGCCAGCGTGGCCAGAGGACATGACCTCGACCTGATCTGGACGGAAACTCTGTTGATCGCACTGGCTCATTATTTTACGTCGCGGCGGTTTGTTTCATTGCCTCCGGAAGTCCTTCGCAGGATTCAGGAGGAGGGGCTGATTGAGAAAGAACAACATCCTCTCTTTCTTCCGCGACATAGCATACGGTTGCTGATTCTGGCCGCATTTGTCGGGCTGGGAGTCTTCCTTTACAAGCAGCATCGCATTTGGGAACCTCGAGCCGTTTCGCTGCTGGGCATTGTGGCGGCTTATGTTCTGGGAGCCCTGTTTCGAGGTTTCGGAGCGTGGTTTGGCAGTCGAACAGGTCGCCGCCCATCCTCGGCCTGGGGTGACTTCAAGGCGATCGTTGTCCTGTTGGCCGTCGGTACGGCCGGAATTCCGGAACTCCTTGATATGCCTGAACTACTGCCTGCGATGGCTCACCGGGTGGCGTTGGGCATGATGCTGTTCTACTTTGGCTCGCGATAATTCGGCAATGTCGGGAGAACATTCCCCAGAGGTGACAACCTGATTTTCGCCCGAAGTGATGATCACTTTTGAAGAAGACAAAAACGCCCACGTCTCATTGTTTTGGATTGGGGACGTAACAGATCAGTCGTGAAACTGAAACGAAAACAGATCCGCGTCGCGCAGAACAAAACGAATTCGGATTGTTCTGCCGACGAGGGACCTGAGCTCTGCTTTGGAAGTCCACACCACGCCACGTTCCAGACTATCTCCGAATAATTCTTCACAGTCGTTGAGTGAAAAGCCGGGGATGGGTTTCCCGGCTTCATCCTGCAGCTCGACGAATACACTTCCAGCCGCTGAGGTCGCGAAGTTCAGAGAGAGCTGGTTGCCGGTAAACGATATCGGCTTTGTCAGAAGTTCACCGCCGCTCATGGGCGCATTGACGGAAACAAAACCGTCGAGCCTGAGCGTGTAGCGTCGCAGCACATCGCTGCGGCCGGTCCAGTAGCTTTCCACTGCAAAGAAGGACAGTTCATTGGGCGCCCCTTCAAGCGTTGCTCTGGTTTCGATGGGTCGCCATGCGATCGCCTGATGTCCATAGTTCCAGGTGCCGTCACGTTCGATGCCGGGTCGCAGAAATCCTTCATTCCAGCGTTTGAACGTCACACCATCGCGGCTGGCCATAAACAGGCCTTCGGTAATTGCCCGACCATACCGCTCACTGGATTTGGCTCGCCACTGCCGATTTTCAAGTTCCGGCAGAGCTTTCAGCGAGGACGACCACTTCTGAAGTCGCTCTGCACTTCCCGCATCCCGAGCCTCATGGTCCGATCCGTCCTGATGTCCACGTTCGACATAACGCATCGGAAATCCAATCAGCAGATGCGGCGCTCGATGATAGGGATGAACCACGTTTGTATAAAGCTGCTCCGACGGCGAATCGACGTATTGCAGGTCGGCCTGGTCAGTCCAGTTGAGAAAATCGTCCGAAGTGGCCGTGCGAATCGCTCGATGCCCCTGTGGGTTCCAGACCTTCTCGCTGTCGTGGCCGCCTTTGGTGAAATAACGCCAGTAGGCTCGATACTGTTTCTGAACCGGATCCCAGAACGCCAGATTTTGAGAGTCAAATGCTCCGTCGTTCAGGATCGGCTTGTCACTCATCGGAGACCAGTGGAGTCCATCAGGCGACTTGAATGCCAGCAGACCTCGACGGCTGTCTCCGGGCGCACGGTTGGCTGGAAGAAGTGCTTTGTATCGAGCATCTGCAGGTACCTCCGGATTTTCATCCTTGAATACAGCCGGCTCGCCTGGCTCCGAAGTCGCATCTCCAACCTGCTGGCGAACCATCACGATGTTGTTGGCGGTGCTGCCATTAAACTCATGCAGGCCGAGCTGTGGCTTCTTCCAGTGAATCCCGTCTTCGCTTTCGGCATAACAACAGAACAACCCGTGAGTCCCCGCGTCAACGCCATTGGCAGTTACATCCAGATGACCGCCCGCGTAATACATTCGACATGTGCTTGGCTGGCCGCATTGATTCCGCACTCAGCAAATCTCACCCGCGAGCCCACGAAGCAGAAAAAATTCAACGCACAATCTATGCGTCTGGCTAATTGCCAGATGCATAGATTTCAATTCGTTCGCGCAGGACAGGTCTTGTATTTACCGCTTCTCGTTTAAACGGAGTAAGACAGGGTGATTTCTGAATTGATGGCCACTGAACTGACGAGTGAAATGGCGATGACGCGCAGCCTGCTGGCACGAATTTCCAGAGAAAAGCTGGACTGGAAACCCCCTTGGCGGCCTTCATTCGATTGCGTGGAATGCGGCCCATCTCGTGGAAACCATTGGGTGGGTTCCAGGTATTTTGCGACAGAGCGAATGGGACATCGCTCCCTTGGGTGGTGATGCTTATGTCGCCCCTGAGGTAACGGAGACGAGTCAGCTGTTGGATCTGTTCGATGATCATTGCAAGAAAGCAATCATCGCACTTGCAGGCGTTCCTGATTCTGTGATGGATGAGCCGTGGTCGTTGAAGATGGGAGGACAGGTCCTCTTCACATTAAACAAAGGGAATTGCCTTCGTAAATGGGTTTTCAGCCACTCCGCTCATCACCGTGGAATACTGTCGGTTTATCTGCGGATGGCTGGTGTTCAGTTCCCATCGATCTACGAAGAGTAGGAAAGAATAGGATCGCACAGACTCGGGCGAACAAACACATGAAACCTGGAGCGAGCCACCTCAGGAAGCGACAGTCACTTTGACGTCATGGAGATGTTAAACACATTGTCACCAGGCTTCACATCAAACTTGAACGCGTTTGTCCCCGTGTGCTTTGCGGGGATCGCCACCATACTCGGGCTGTCGGGCGGCCAGTCAAAGCCGACGGTGTTGGAGCCCATTTTACAACCGCTCACCCCGTAAACGTACTCAAGTTCGTACCGCCCCTCGTCATCTGTCATTCCTACGGCGGCACGACCGGATTCTGGCTGGAAGAGAATATTGACCCCTGGAACGGGTTTCCCGTCCAGCGTTACAACGCCACTGACCTCTGCCAAATCAGGCTGATCGGTCGAGCCAGAACAGCCAGCGATTCCAAACAGGACGACTGAAAGTAAACCCTTCAGCAAGAGCCGCATTTCCAACACCATCTATATTAAATATGGACTGACAACGATCCAAAAAATCATCAGGGGCGCCTCAAGAAAGGCAACCCCATAGACACGGAGTTTTTCAACGCGAGGCTAACTGGAATCAACTCGAAAAAGAGAGAAACAACCTTTGGTAAACCAAACACAGTAGCCGGATGGAAAGAAGGGCCAGCGGGATCCAATGCGAACATCAAATCTCGCCGGCATTCCGTCAATTCAGTTATCTTCTGTTCAGCCCAAGCTCCAAAGCGGGCTTCTCAGGATGACAGAACGTAGTTTTGACAACGCGGCAAAATGAGAACTCAACCGCGAAGCTGGATTCCATCAGAACTCGCCCAGCACCTGTCCATCCGACTTACCACACAACCTCTCCCACGTTTCTCTCACCGGTGCCCGACGTCAGGACTGCAAAATCGGAAGCACAGGGACTGCGGGCGCGGAACGAGTTTCTGCGGGCTGATCGATGTAGTCGTAGAACACGTTTCTCTGGCGAGGGATGTAGCCGACGTTTTCGATGCAGCGACGGATGGTCTCCACAGTCAGCTGGTACACTGTCCCGGCCTGGGAAACCACATTCTCCTCAATCATCAGGCTGCCCATGTCATTCGCGCCGAACAGCATTGCCAGCTGTCCGACTTTCTCACCCTGAGTGACCCATGACGACTGAATGTTGGGCACGTTGTCCAGATACAAACGACTGACCGCCTGAGTCTTCAGGTACTCGAACGCTCCGGCCGGCGGGATGTGGGCCATGTCGGTGTTGTCCGGCTGGAAGGTCCAGCAGATGAAGGCCGTGAAGCCACCGGTCTCATCCTGCAGCTGCCGAATTCGGTCCAGATGCTCGATCCGTTCTTCAAGAGTTTCGACGTGACCAAACATCATCGTGGCGGAAGATTTTCCACCCAGCTCATGCCAGACGCGCATCACGTTGAGCCAGTCATCAGTGAGCACCTTGCCGCGAGTAATCTCCTTGCGGACTCGGTCAACGAGAATCTCACCACCTCCGCCAGGCAGACTGCCAAGTCCCGCGGCCTGAAGTCGTTCGAGAACTGTCTTCAGCGGCAGCTTGCTGATCTTCGTAAAGTGATGGATTTCCGGCGGGCTGAAGCCGTGAATGTTGACCTGAGGATAATGCTGCCGCAGCGTGCGCAGCATGTCTTCGTACCATTCCAGTGGCAGTTTTGGATGCAATCCGCCCTGCAGCAGAATTTGATCGCCGCCCAACGCGACGGTCTCCTCAATCTTCTTCAGCAGCACGTCCATGGGAAGCACATAAACTTCCGGGTGATCGGGCGGCCGATAGAACGCGCAGAAATCGCACACTGCCGTACACGCGTTTGTGTAATTGATGTTGCGGTCAATGTTGTAAGTACGAAACGGCTCGGGATGCAGCCGCATCGTCACTGCATTTGCGGCAGCACCAATGGCTGCGAGGTCGTTGGACTTCAACAGGGCAACGCCTTCTTCAGGCGTGAGACGTTCGCCAGCAACGGCTTTGTCAAGCAGAGACGAGATCCCGGAAGACGATGTCGACATTAGGTTTCACCAGATTATGCTGGGCCGCCAGTTCGCAGAACAGTTTTAGTCCGCTGCGCTCTGCCGACGTCAAATGGTAATGCAGATTCTTGGTCAAATAATTCAATGCCAGGCTCTCAGTGATGCCAAGGCGAGGCGCTTCTTCACGAGCAATTTCTGCCACATGAAGCAGGCCCAGATCGCGAGCCTGCGATAACGCTTCTTCCACGCCGTCGGTGTTTGCTTCCCGTCGAGCTACCCACATCGCGAAGACAAACGGCAGACCGGTCCAATTGTACCAGAACTGTCCGAGATCAATGACTTCAACAAACGACTCCGTCGGAGTGTGCATTGCCCGATCACCAATCAGCAGGACCGCGTCCGCACGACTGTCGATAGTGGTCGCATTCATCCGAAGCGGCTCGGTCTGCGGAATCACTCCGTAGCGTTCCGCAAGGATCACTTTTGTCAAAGCGGCACTGGTCCGTGACCCTTCATCCAGAGCAAGCGTACGGATAGCGCCCGGATGCACCCGGCAATAAAGCTTCACGCTCAGCACTTCGCCCCGCGCTGCCACGCAAGCGTCAGAAATCACTTCGTAACCCGGACGACGAAAATACTCGACGGACGGAATCAGCGCCACATCCAGCTGGCCGTCGGCAAGAGCATCCGCAAGGCGACTGGGATAGTCGAGCACCAGATTAGCTGCCGGAAGCAGTCCTTCGAGCCCCTCGATAAGTGGACGCGAGTTCAGATAGCTCACGGCGCCGATCTGAATCTGAGCGGTCATCAGGCTGTTATGAGAGTCAGTTTTCATGATTGTAAGCATAAATTTAGCAGGCTTTCGTCTTCAACGGCAGCCGAATGGTCCACAGTATAAGAGCCCGACCACTTCGCTCAACTGCCGGTTGGCAAAAGGTTTTAATCACTCTCATTCTTCGGTCGACTTTTTCGGCGACTGAGCGGCCAGCTGGGCGAATGTCGTCCGAAGCGGGCCCCGGGACTGATGCAATCGCAGCGATTTTCCGATCGAAAGGCAGTACTGATAACTTGTTACAATCGTTTTTTCTTCAGCTTTCACCGAGCCCGCCGACGACGTGTTCAGTGAAAAGTGCCGCTCTGGGCGGTTTGTGCTGTCCAGGCAATCGATCGCAGAACTTGAACCGCAAATCACCGCTACCGTTAACGAATTCCATGACGGCTGCTGAAAATCAGACAAGGACGAGCCATGCCCGACAGCCCTGATCTTAATATTGCCCTTGTTGGCTGTGGCACCGTCGGCGGTGGGGTTGTGAAAATTTTGCAATCATCCGCAGGGCTGCTGACGCAGCGCACCGGCCGGGCGATCTGTCTCCGCCGCGTCGTTGTCCGCGACGTGGATAAACGCCGCACTGTCGAGCTTGGCAACATTCCAATTTCAGACGACATTCGCACGGTGATCAACGATCCCGAAATTCATGCTGTGATCCATGTGGTTGGCGGAATCAATCCGGCAAGAACAGACGTCACCAGTCTGGTTCAGGCGGGCAAGGATGTGATCACGGCAAACAAAGCCCTGCTCTACGCGCACGGCAGCGAATTGTTTGCGCTGGCGCAGAAACTCAATCGCACGATCTGTTTTGAAGCGGCTGTGGCCGGCGGCATTCCGATTATCTCGGCAGTCACGACAGCGCTGACAGCCAATCGTATTGTGTCCATTGAGGCGATTCTGAACGGGACCAGCAATTTCATTCTGACTCGAATGCTTGACCGCCGGCAGACGTATGAAGATGTCCTGACGGAAGCTCAGGCACGAGGATACGCTGAGGCCGATCCGGCGATGGATGTGGATGGCACCGATGCCGCTCAGAAGCTGTCCATCCTGACGGAACTGGCGTATGGAACGACCGTACCGCTCCGAGACATTGTGCGGCAGGGAATTCAGCATATCGAACTGCTCGATCTGCTGGTTGCGTCGGAGCTTGGCTACCGTGTGAAGCTCCTCGCCATCTCACGCCTTTCCAAAGGCCGACTTGAGATTTCCGTCCAGCCGACTCTGGTGAAGAATGATCGGCCAATTGCGATGACAAACGGAGCCGACAACATTGTGTGTATCGAAGGAGATGCGGTTGGTCTGATGCGTTTTTCCGGTGCAGGTGCCGGGCAGATGCCAACGGCTTCTGCCGTGATGGCCGATGTGATTGACTACGCAACAGGCCGAGCGGCCATCACATTCCAGGCGCTGCATCGCATGCAGTCTCGTGAACCGATTCCATTGCAGCCTCAGGAAGAACTCAGCCGCCGCTACTACCTGCGTTTCACCGTCGCCGATCGACCTCATGTTCTGGCTGATATCGCCGACATACTTGGACGCAATGAAATCAGCATCAGCAGCGTACGGCAGGACGAAACCGAAGATGTCGCTGATGAATCAGGAGTGGCTCGCCTGGTGATTATGACCCATCGCACAACCGAAGGCCGTCTGCGCGCGGCCGACACCGCGATCGCCAGCCTGACTTCTCTGCGTGGCAATCGCATTCGAATGCCGATCGCCGACTAGGGCGAACGGCAGACAAGTTTTTACCGTACGACGGACCTCCATCCCGTCGAAAGGTACGACGAAGAAGGATGTCCGTCGCACAGCACGGCGATGCGACGAAAATTCTCCGCGTCAGACTTCCGGTTCCTGATCTGCCTGAGAATTCTCCTCGACGGCCCCAGGCAGTGGCAGTGGCGGCATGTGCCGTCGATGATTTCTGTAAAGCCATTCCACTTTCGTTCGTGCCCAGGGCGTTTTGCGAAGAAACTTCAGGCTCGACGAGATCCCCGGGTCGTGAGTAAAGCAGCGGATAGGAATTTCTTCGCCCATTGCTTCCCACCCCAGATGGGCGACAAGCTGCTCCAGCATCATTGCGAGTGTGATGCCGTTCAATGGGTCAAGGGGTCGCTTTCGAGTCATTTTTAATCTTATGCCAGACTGAGTTCCCGCACTTCTGATGCATTCCAAATCTTCCGGGAACCGCTGGAGATGTAGCACGATTCCCAGGGAACAACCAGCCGAACGGCCAACTGGCTTTGAGGAGCGGACAATTTCGGATTTCTGTAGGTCCTGCCTGCCGGGCAGGACTTCGCGGCTTGCCGCGACTTGTGTGCATGTGATGACTCAGGCCAGCCTGCAATACCGAACAAATTGCACCCAGGGTTCGCCTTTCGGCGAAAAGCCTTTCCGGCAGAAAGAATCTACATTAACAACCAGCCGAATGGCCGACAGTTTCGGATTTCGATGGAGGCGCAAGGAATCCTGATTGGCGCAAGAAACTGAATCGCAACAATACATCGCGAGAGCCAACTCCTTCTGATTCAAATCTGGAGGTGGCCGGACGCTACGCTTCCTGAGGCCCCCATGCCGATTATCCTGACTTCGCTGTTGTTTATTTGGACGCTTGCCCTGAACCTGCCGGCACCGGCTGTGGCCGCAGAACCAAACGACGCCAACTGGCCTCAGTTTCGTGGTGCGGACTCCACAGGCGTCTCCTCGAATACAGGTTTGCCGGACCGCTGGTCGGCGACTGAAAACGTTGAGTGGAAAGCCGAAGTGTCGGGTCGCGGCTGGGGATCGCCGGTGGTCTGGGGAGACAAAGTTTTTCTCAGCACCGTTGTGAATTCGGGCGAAACGGAGCCGATCAGGAAGGGTCTGTATTTTGGAGGTGATCGGCCACAGCCGCCGGCGGCTGTTCACGAATGGAAAGTGATGTGCCTTGAACTGACCACCGGAAAAACTCGCTGGGAAAAAACAATTCACAAAGCCGCGCCGCCGACGCCAATCCATCTGAAAAACAGCTACGCGTCCGAAACACCAACGACCGATGGTCAGCAGCTGTATGTCTGTTTTGGAAACGTTGGACTCTTCTGCTTTGACTTCGAAGGCAATCAGATCTGGAAGCATGACATCACGCCTCGTTCGACTCGTCTGGGCTGGGGCACAGCGTCATCGCCCGTTCTTCATCAGGATCGTCTTTACTATCAGTTTGACAATGACGAACAGTCCAGCCTGATCGCTCTGGACAAGCTCACCGGCAAACTGATCTGGCAGATCGATCGAGACGAAAAGAGCAACTGGTCAACCCCGTTCGTATGGGTTCACGATATGCGGACGGAGATCGTTACCGCCGGCACTGGCGCTGTGCGAAGCTATGATACGGACGGCAACCTGCTGTGGTCATTGAAGGGGATGTCCAGTATCACCATTGCCATGCCCTATGTGGCGGACGGACTGATTTATGTCAGTTCCGGATACATCCTTGATCCTGTGAAGGCGCTCTACGCAATCCGACCGGGCGCGACCGGCGACATTTCGCTGCCCGAGGGAGAGACCGCCAGCGAGTTCATCCAGTGGTCCAGCATGTTCATCGCTCCGTACAACCCCAGCACTCTTGTACAGAACGGTCGCCTGTATGTGCTTTATGATCGCGGTCTGTTGAGCAGTTTTGATGCAAAAACAGGTGAGCAGCATTATGATCGAAAGCGGCTGGAACGTGGTGTCGCGGTGACTGCTTCTCCATGGGGCTACGAAGGCAAAATTTTCTGTCTCAACGAAGACGGCGTTTGTGCTGTTGTGCGCGACGGGGACGAGTTCGAACTGCTGCAGACGAACGAACTTTCCGCGGATGACATCTGCCTGTCTACACCGGCGATTGCCGGTGACCGGCTGCTTATTCGATCGGATAAGCGGCTCTACTGCATTCGCAATGCCCCCAGGCCATAATGGCGATCCTGGACCCTGCTGATTGCGTCGATGTTCTTCACCCACAGAGCCTGGCCTGGCCGCATCCTTCATGACTCCGACCTATTCTATAGATGACGAGCGGATGATTCGGCTGCAGGCAGGTGACTGCTGTGCATTTGATGAACTGGTGAGCGTCTGGCAGGGACCGCTGTTTGGATTTTTTCTGAAGAATACGCGGGACGAACACCTGGCCGAAGATTTTGTGCAGGAAACCCTTCTGCGGCTCTATCGAAACAGCTGGGATTATCTGCCCAAAGGCCTGTTTAAAGGCTTCCTGTTCCGTATCGCCAGGAATCTCCTGATTGACCATTCACGCCGCACCATAAATGATGTGCTGATGTGTCGGGCTCGCGGTCGAACGAACGACCGGAATGGTGAAGAACTCGATCTGATGCAGCAGATGCCTGATGATCTGGTTTCGCCCGATCATCGAGCCATTGAACGAGAAGTGGCAGAAGCGGTACATGAACTGCTTCTTCAGCTGCCTGAAGAACAGCGTCAGACTTTTCTCCTGCACCATTACAATTCACTCACATTGTCAGAGGTTGCCGACGCAATGGAAACATCTCTTCCGACCGCCAAAAGCCGCCTGCGGCTGGCCAAAGAAAAGTTGCGGCATCTGCTGACCTGCCGAGGTTTCTCGGAAGAAAGTTTTTTCTGAAGTCCCTTCATCCGACTCCCGGGTATTTTCGTTCCACCCATTCCAACGTCGATCAGGTGGGTGTGCTGCTTCAGGCCATGTTCGTCAACGCAAATTCAAAGAACTTCCCGCTATGCCTCACTTCAGTCGACTCACTGACATCATCACCTGCAACATCACCCACATTCTGGAGACCTCATCCGACCCGATCCAGACGCTTCGGGAAATCATTGATGAAATGAACGAAGGCCTGGCTGCCTGCCGTCGAAACGTCAAAACATCGGCAGGCAACGGCGAGCGTCTTCGGCAGGAAATCTCCGAATATGAGTCGCAGATCAAAGAATGGAAATCGAAGGCCAGACAGTTTCTCGCCGAAGGCGACGAGGATGGAGCCCGCGATTCCCTGCGTCGAAAAGTGGAAGTGGAAGATCTTGTAGCTGGTCTGCGTCCTGAACTGGAGGCCGCCAATTCCACATGGCAGCATATGCTCAGAATTCAGAAAGCTCTCGAAGCCAGGCAGGCAGAAGCAATGCGGAAGCTGGAAGATATCACCGGCCAGACACCAGAGATTCCGCTGCCATCTGAAGCCGCTCTGCTGTCTGCCTCCGCCACTTCAAAAGAAAGAGCGCGGGAAGTCGAAGCCGAACTGGAAGCCCTGAAACGGGAACTGGGTTCGTGACACTGCCTGCCCGATGGTCGTGTCGAATTGTCACTCATCCGACTCACGAACTATCCACAGCCCCGGCGTCTGCGGCCGGTCAGGATTCCCATTCGGACCACACAGCTTCGCATTGTTGGCCCCTTCCCGCCGTCCTGTTAACTGTCGGCGATGAAGTCCTGGCGGCTCTGGGTTTTAGGATTGAACCAGACGGGACGCTGGCGATTACGCAACCGACGTTCGTGAACTGCATGCCGACCAGCACGCAATCGCTGATGCTTGAGGAAATGCTGAAGGCCGTTCACGTTGAGGCCCGTCGGCTTCACCTTCGGACGATTCGTTCTGTGCTGCCTGCGGCAAATGACCACGGGCCCTCGGAATGGACCTGGATGAATGAGTCCCTGACACGCTGCGGATTTTTAAACCCGGCGTGCATCATTCAGTGGAAGACATCGTCAAGCCGTCTCAAATCCACATGCTCGGTCGTGCCGCGTCTTTCCGGCGAATCTTCCCCTGCGTATCAGCACGAGTCCGCAGAAGTGATTAGCAGAGGCGGCGAAAAATATCGGTTCCTGGGCGAACTCGTCCGCGCGATTCTCGCAGAATCAGAAGATCTCAGCCGCATGCCGGCTGCGTCCGCTCAGACTATGATCAAAACCTGGAGCGATCAAAAGGCCGCGATTCTGGTCGGGCACGTTGACTCGGCCCCGGCAGGTCTAGCGGTCTGGACGGTGGAGTCAGGTTCCGGGGCTGATCCAAATCCGGTGATTCAGCTTCAGTACATCGGCGTTCGACCGGAGCTCCGGCAGCGAGGGCTCGCATCACGACTGCTGGCACAAGTGATCGATATTGAAAATCAGCAGCGGCAGCGGCCGACCGTGGGGCACTGCCAAAGCGGCGAACTTCGAATCACGGCGTTCGCCGATCAGACTAATCAACCGGCGACATTGTTCTACAGGCACTGTGGCTTCCGGGAGGACGCCATTTTCGCGGTCTGGTGTCGAAACGTTTAAGTGGCACTAACAAAAGTGGGACAGGCACCCTCCCTGCGTCATGTTTCTGAGCATGTTCCGCAAGATACGGGAGCCAGTCCCAGTTTTGTTAGGCGTTCTAAGGCACGGCACAAAGCAAAAGAGCCTTCGTAAAAACGAAGGCTCTTTTGTGGATCTATTGTGCAGCAGCAAACTACGGAGCTGGAGTTTCAGCTGGAGCGGCTTCATCAGCTGGAGCTGGAGTTTCAGCTGGAAATTCAGCCGGTGTCTCTGCTGGAGTTTCAGCAGGAGCAGCCATATCAGCAGGAGCAGCAATTTCTGTTGGTGCAACTGGAGTTGGTGCTTCGGTGGTTTCGCCACAGCCAACCTGAACGAACGTCAATGCCACAAACAGCGACAGAAAGCCAAAATTCTTCATGGTGAACTCCAGAGTTTTTTTATTAACCGCTATCAACACATCAGGCCAAAGGCGGCAGGATGCTGATTTTGCTGCTCAGCACTCTATCAATCTGCAAGGCAAAAACACGTCTGGGACCAGCTCACGCTCGTTTTTCTTGCCGTCTGGAAGAAAAATGGCAACTGTTGCACCGGCTGGAGAAGCGGTTCCTAATGGTGCAATCCTGCCTGCAACGCAGGTTTTGCACCTCCATCCACCTTAGCGGCGCCAGATTTATCGGCTCAGCCAGAAAAACACTTTCTTTCGCCTTTCAACCTTCGTAGACGCAGGAATTGCCTGCTTTTTCCGATCGGGCTTGGCGTTCGCGTCCAGCGGTTCCACCGGAAATTCGGTCGATGGAACCCTGCAGGCGGCCATCATGAGACAATGCATCGCCTTTCCCTTTTATTTCAGCGGCAGCACGATTTGTGAAAGCGAGCCGAGGCGGTCATGCACTTGCTCGGTTGCCACAGCGGTTTGGCTGCCGAAAATCCCTTCGCGTGTGTTCGGGTTGCGGTCGTAAAGTGGGAAGAGTGAGCCGCAGATGTCGACTCGCAGCTGATGCCCTTTCGCGATCATGGCGGCGCACGGACCGAGATCGACGGAGATATCGTAGACCTCGCCGGGCTGCATCAGTTCCGGTTTGAGCAATGAATTGCGATAGCGGCCGCGCAGGATGCCGGTGGCGAGGTTGATGGCGACTCCATCGGGCCGGACGTCGACGATCTTCACCGCCCAGTCGGCGTCGGGTGTGTCGGTGCTGACAGAGAGCTTGGCCGTGATGGTTCCCGCGAACGTCAGAGGTTCGGCGAGCGGGCCCGTGCTGTAGACGAGGACATCGTCGCGGTCTTCGAGCGCCGCTTGATCGACTGGTCCCCAGACAGCCGCCTTGATCGGCCGAGCGTCGGTGACGGGGCAGGCAGGCACTGGCTTGAGTGGATCGGCCCGGAACGGATCGCTTGGTTCTGCGCCGGTCGGTGCTTCACGAGTGAGTCGACCCGTACCTTGGCGACTGTTCGCCTTGCCGTCCGAATGGAGAAAGAACGCTGTCGGTTGAAATCCCTCGGGCGGCCAGCTCTCGGCGTTGCGCCAAATGTTGTCTCCCATCGAGAAGTAACGCACGGCGGAGAACGGCTTCGCAATCGCTGCTGCATCTTGCTTGAGATGCCGATCGAACCAGTCCAGTTGGATGGCGAACGTGTCGAGTTCGGCCTCCCGTCCAAAGTCGACTTCGGCCACCTTCGATTTCCCGATGGTGCCGTGATCCCAGAGCCCCAAAACGAGTCGCAGTTGTTGACGGGTCAGCGGATCGCGAGCCTGCTGCTGCAGAATCACAAAGTTGTCGACCGACTCGCGTGAAAAGAAGTCGTAATAACCGACGACATGCAGGGCCGGCAGTTGCAGTTCGGGCAGTCGCGATGTGCGGCATCCATTCGTCGTTGAACCTGGTGGAGATAACGTTGAGCGACTCCAGTGACGAGATGTGCCCGAGATGCTCGAAAAAGGCGGCGTCATACGGATCATCTGTGCGATGGTCGTGCGGTCCCGCACCCGGCACCGCGAGATCGACGAGCTTGAGGCTCTGGCCGTCCTCGGTCTTTTCGATCTTGCCCTTCGCACCTTCGACGATGCGGATGACGGCTTCGACATGCGGGTCGAGGGCCAAGGCGGTGAAAGCGAGGGCGAGGGAGGCCAGCAGGATGAGGTAAGGTTTCATGGTTTAGGTTCTGATGGTGGTTTGAAAACTTGTTGGCGTCAATGACGGGCTTCGTTACTCGCGTCCCTGGAACTGTTCTTCCATCGGTAGCGCATTCACTTTCCATGTGGCCGGATAAAATCGCACGATGCGGCGCGGGCGGTAGCCTTCCAGCAGCATGCCGCACTTTACCTGGATCTGCACACCGCTGCTGCCAGGTTCGAAGGGCGTCTTGCCGATGTGAAGAATGTTGCCGCCCTTCCGGTCGTTGACAGGGTCGTACGTCATGAGCGATTCTCGCGCGACGGCGATGCCGCCCTTCGGAGCTTTCGGATCATCTTCTGGATAAGTGAACGGCCAGCCTTGCGGCTCCTCGTTAATGCCTTTCAACTCGTCAAACAGCGTGGGATCAATCCCGCCGAAGAACGTGATCGTGACGATTTGTTTCTCATCATCGACGGCGTTCACCCAGCCGGGCAGGCCGCGCTCGCGAATGTGGTTGCGATGCCGTCCAAGTTGATTCGAGGTGACCAGCGCGCGAGCCGGTTCGTCGAGCCACACATCGGTGATGCGTCCTGGACCATAAAGCGTGACCCAGGTGAGGTTAAAGAGGACGGTCTGTCCCGGCTGGATGGCTTTGAGATCCGCGATGGTGTTGTCCATGAACACACGCGTGCTGGTGAGCAGGTCAAAGAGCTTCGGCTGTCCGCTCGGTTGGCCGTCGTCCTGCAGTGTGGCGGTGAGCTTCTGCGCTTCGAGATCGACGGTGTCGATCTTCCAGAGCTGCTTCTGCCGTGCGTGGAACGAGAAATCATCCTCAATGCGGAAGCAACGACGAAACTCCCACTCGGGGGTCTTGCGGTTGTAAGCGGTGTCCGGCAGTGGCGTGTTGTCGTCGGCATCACTCAGGTAAAACAAGCCGTGCAGGTGCGTGCCGAGCGGGATGTCCTGCAACGCAGCGGGCGCGCCCTGATACCAGATCGAGCCATACGGCAGCATTGTCGCATCCAGCGGCAAGTCCACAAGGCCGCGATCCTGGCTGTCATTGCGATCCACGCGAATCTGGAATCGTCGCTCCAGGTGATCGACCTGGACGAGTTCACCCGTGACCGCGTGTGCGGAACCCTCCGACGGGAATTGACCTTCGACCAGCTGGAACCACTCCGGTTTGTCCTCAGGCTTTCTGTCTTTGGGATCCTTGCGCTTCTCGTTCGCCACGACCGGGCCGTCGGCATCGGCACGAAACTTAGGTGGCGCGGCTTGGAGCAGAGCGGAAGAAATGAACAGGCCAGAGAGGAAAAGTCCAATGATATGTCGCATAGGGAGTCCGGTGATGAATGAGCGGTGCTAGCAGTCGAGTTGGTAGCCTGTTGAAAATCTCCGTACGACGGACTTCCCAGTCCGTCGATCGTTGGGAATTTATTGTCTTCGACGGACTGGAAGTCCGTCGTACGAAGTCCGTCGTACAGTTTCAGGTCAGAATCTGAGAGATCACGCCCACGCTGTCCTGAAACTTGTCCACCTTTACGTCTGCGCGTTGCAGCATGGTGAGCAGCAAGTTGCTGACGCGGGCTTCACTATCGATGGGGCGGGAACAGATCTGATAGTGGGCGGTGGCATCAGCGACGTTGTATTGGCCGATCCTGGGCAGATTGAAATCGACATGTGCGCCGTGCTTGTAGCCGAGCGCTTTGCCGCCAGCGAGGATGGTAGGCAAGTTGGCGTTGCCGTGGCTGTGCCCATAAGCCATGCCGCTGCCCCAGAGAACTTGCGTGGTATCGAGCAAGGAGGTGTCGCCTTCCTTGTGCTCCTTGAGCTGGTCGAGGAAGTAGCTGAGCTGGCCGACGAGGAAAGTGTCGGTCTCGGTGAGACGCCGAAGCTGTTCGGGGTCGCCGTTGTGATGCGAGAGACCATGGCGTGTCTGCAGGATACCGATCTCGGGAATGCCGCTGGTGTTGCCTTCGCTGCCGATGCCGCAGGTGATGACGCGCGTGGAATCGGTGCGCAACGCCATGATCATCAGGTCATAGAACAGGCGGTAATACGCACCGGCCTCGGCCATGCTGAGCTTGCGCTGAAGACGAGCGGCTTCACTCGCAGGCACATCGGGCTTGGGCACGTTCAACCATTCGTCAGCGCGGCGGGTGCGTTCTTCGACCTGTCGCACTGCGGTCAGGTACTCGTCGAGCTTACTGCGATCCTCGCTGCCCAGCTTGTTGTTCACGCGTTTCGCGTCATCGGCCACGAGATCGAGGATGCTGCCGCGGCGGCTGAGACGGCGACGAATAGTCTCCTTGCTGTCTCTCTCGACACCGAAAAGCGCATTGAAAATCTGCTGTGTGTTGCGCTCCGCCGGAATCTGGATGCCGTCCTTCGACCACGCCAGCGACGTGCCCTCGATGGCCATCTCCAGCGAGGAGAAACGCGTCGCACTTCCCTGCACCTCAGCCATGAGCTGATCGGCGGACACCGTGTTGCGGAAGGCCCCCCCATCGCCGGGGACGTTCGCGCCCGTGAGCCAGACCTTTTCGCAGTTGTGATGCTTGCCCAGCACCATCGGATGATGCAGGCCGCTGATCGGCGTGATGTCCGCGCGATGCTTCTCCAGCGATTTGAGCGGTTTAGTGAATTCATACTCCGCGCCCGCCTTTTCGATCTGCCACGTCAGCGTGTTGACACCGTTCGGGATGTAAAGAAACACGCTGCGTTTCGGCTTGGCGGTCGCCTCAGCAGCACGCGTATTGGCAGGCAGCATGGCGTTGAGGAGTGGCAGGGCGATGGTGGCACCGAGCCCGCGCAGGACCTCGCGGCGGCCAAGTTGCCAGCGATTCATGTTCAGGTTGCTCATGAGTTCTTTGTTCCTGGTTCTTCATCGTTTCTGGAAAAGATCGGAGGTCACGAGTGCGGTGATGATGTCTGTCATCCGGTAGTCTTTGGACGTGCTTGCGGCGGCGATGGCTTTCAGGTCATCGCGGTCGTCGAAGGACATGCTGCGGCGCAGGGCGTAAGTGGCGAGCTTCTCAACGAAGGTCTGATTGAAGGCGTCGATGTCCGTCAGGAGGAGCTTCTTGAAGTCATTGGCGGTCTGATAGCTGCGGCCGTCTGGCAGTGAGCCGGCCGCGGTGACTTTCGGGTTCTCGCCGATGCCGTCAGTGACTTCTTCAGTGCGCCAGCGGCCGATGGCATCATAGTTCTCGAAAGCCATGCCGAGGGGATCGATCTTCGCGTGGCAGACAGCGCAGTTCGCATCGTGAATGTGCGCTTCAAGCTTCTGGCGCAGCGTGGCTTTCGGGCCGGTCGGGTTCGTCGGAATAGGATTCACGTTCGCAGGCGGTGGCGGCGGCGATTTGCCGAAGATGGCCTCCATGACCCACACGCCGCGATGCACGGGGCGATGCCGCACGCCATCGCTGGTGAGCGAGAGGATCGACGCCTGCGTGAGCAGTCCGCCGCGATGGCTGTCGGCGGGCAAGGAGACACGCTGGAGCTCGACACCGCTGAGCGTCGCATCGGGTAGACCGTAGAACTGTGCGAGCTGCGGATTCAGCATGCTCCAGTCCGAGTGCAGGAACTCACGCAGTGTCAGTCCGCTGCTGAGCACTTCGCGGAAAAATGCTTTCGTCTCCCCGACCATGCTGTTCTCCAGCGCCCTGTCGTAGTCGGGGTAGAGCTTCTTGTCGGGCTGGAACATGCCGACCTTTCTCAGACGCAGCCATTGCGTGGCAAAGGAGTCCGTGAAACGCTGCGAACGTGCATCAGCCAGGAGGCGTGCGACCTGTTGTGCGAGCACGGCCTTGTCATGGAGTTTGCCTTGCTCGGCGAGCGAGAACAACTCGGTATCCGGCATTGTGTTCCAGAGCAGGTAGGACAAACGCGACGCGATCTCCCAGTCATCGAGCGTTTGGCGTGACGCGTTCTCATCCCCCTCGGCGATGAACAGGAAGCTCTTCGAGTTCAGGATAACGAGCATTCCGGCTTTCACGGCATTGCGGAAGGTCTCCTTCGCATCGAGTTCGCTCTGCACGATGCGCATGTACTGGCTAATCTCTTCGTCGGTGACGGGACGACGAAATGCACGCTTCGCCAGGGTGGCCAGTCCGGCACGGGCCTGTTCGAGGTTCCCCTCGTCGCGCGGCATGTAGTCGTTGCGGCGTTGCTGCTCGTGCTCCTCAATGATCGGTCCCTTCCACGAGACCGAGTCCATAATGAGGAAGGGATAGCGCGCATTGCCCGCTTCATCGGTGAGCTTCATCTGCCAGGGAATGCGGCCGATTTTCGTGCTGATGAACGGCACCTCGCCATGGCGCCCCGAGCGCGGTGTATTCGGAGGACCGGGCACATCGTTATAGACCTCGATGTTCGGATGCGCCTTCGGCAAATGCGCGCGGAAAGTCACGGTGACCGGCTGGTTCTCGGGCGCGACGATGTCCTGTTCAAACAACACGCGATCGAGCCGCGCCTCATAGACCTTAAGGCGCGGCGCCCGGCCATTCTTCGGCTTCAGGCCGCTGAGCGTGTAGCTGATCTCATAGATGCCCGCCTCCGGCAGTGGCTCCCGCAAATTCGAGTATCGGAAAATATCCCCCGGCCACATCTCGAACCGCACCTTGTCGAGCAGCCCTAACTCGCGCAGCCGCTCACGATGTCGCTCGTTGATCTGTTCTTCGGAGATCGCTGGCTTCGAGCCGCCGAACGGGGGCGCTGGTTTCGCGTTCTGCGGCAGCGGATCGGGATACGCTTCCGTGAGAATGGTCTCGGCTGCCGTGAGATACTTCTCGATGTCCGACGGAGAGAGTGTCAGTACGGAGCCAATGCGTTCAAAGCCGTGCCACTCCGGGTCATCCAGCAGCGCGCCGGGGTCTTTGGCGTCGTAATGCACGCCGATCAGATCACGCACCGTGTTCACATACTCGTCACGCGTGAGGCGGTTGTAACTCACGCGACCGCGTGCGGCCATGCGAGCCGATTCGCCTTCCTTCATTCGCGCGGCGATCCACTCGACGATCTGGCCGCTTTCGTCTGCCGTGGGACGCACCTTCGCATCCTCCGGTGGCATCTCTCCAGAGTTGATGCGCTCCATGATCTCCAGCCATTGCGGTGTGTTTTCGGTCCCCACCTTCGACGAGAGATTGTCCACGCGGAAGTCACCCTTCTGCACATCCGCGCCATGACACTCCACGCAGTGCTTCTTCAGGAACGGCTGCACGACCTGCTCCAGGTCCGGCAGTTCCTCCGCCTGCAATGAGGTCGAAGCAAACAAGGCAAAAGTGGCAATGACTGCGCTGATTCGGGGCCTGTTGTTCATGCAAAAATCTCCTTCACGACCGAGCCATGCACGTCGATGAGCCGGCGGTTGCGAAGGCGGCGGCGGTGGTGGTGAACGCGCACAAAAGGGGGGCTAGCAGGGTGACGATGCGTTTCATGTCATTTGTCATTTGTAATTTGTTCTTGGTTCTTGGTTCTTGGTTCTTGGTTCTTGGTTCTTGGTGGTACGACGGACTTCCAGTCCGTC
>Ga0335396_10003005_pt1 | contig 19857 bp, 26 predicted proteins | sample FRY02_FD_205743 | JGI IMG/M metagenome (GOLD analysis project Ga0335396, IMG submission 205743) | Freshwater microbial communities from Lake Fryxell liftoff mats and glacier meltwater in Antarctica - FRY-02 (spades assembly) (version 2) | ecosystem: Environmental > Aquatic > Freshwater > Ice >... | reverse complement strand
TTGAAACCTCTGACTTATCTCAGGTAGTGATGCCTGGAGTGATGCTATAGCAGGCGCACTGGCTTGTCTCTGCATCTCTAGTGATTGTCTGACTATATCCTGGAAGTTGGTTGAGGATGGTGAAGAAAAACCTTGATTTGATTGAGGGGCTTGAGACTGCTGACCACCACCTCCCATACTTGAGAATATTGATCTTACTTTGTTTGCATCTGCGCCAAACTGAGACTTATCAAAAGCCTGACCAAGTATTTTATCTGCTTGCTCATTTGATAGATTTAGACCAAAGTCTTTACCTAAACCTTGTATTTGTGAAACATTTAGTCCTGCCATGTTGCCTCTATTATAATAAAAAAACACCGACTATGCGATGTTCTATTACACGACGAGTCCCAAGTTAGGGATGTACCACAATCTTACTGTGGTATCAGGTTTTTGTCAATTTTGCTTTTTTTGAATTGAAACTTCTTTAAGTCTCCCATAATTTCATTTTTATCTTTCCGACTAGTAATCTCTATATTGTTTGTTGGTAATATAATATTTAGATCATTGGTTGTTATGGTATTTACTGGCTCATTATTTTTGTTAAAAATGATATATGTTCTCATGTTTAAGTTCCTAATAAAGTATAATTTAATCTAAATGCAAATATTCTTAAAACTGGAGTGCCAGAAGCTAATTCTAATTGATCTAGTAATGCTTGTATTTTTAGAGTATGTGTTCCAGCACCCAGATTGAAAACAGAATTGAAACTTGTATTACTTAATCCATAAGCTCCATAAGCTCTAGAGTTAGTTCCACCAGAATCAATATATCCAGCTTCATTCTGTGGTTGATATGATGATAACGTTCCATCTATATCAAATGCAAATTTTGAAAAACCTCTGTAATTATTAGTTCCATAAGTTGCACCAGAAAAAACCCAAAAACTAGTCATACAATTAACGTTAACAATCCTATTTCTAGTCGTTATAAAAGATAAACTACCACCAGTTACATCAACTGGACTATATGAGCTAGTCTCCTGAGTACCACCGCCTGTTAATTCAGCAGAGGAATCAATAAAATTTTGTTCACTAACAACCCCACTGCCATCAAAAGAAGCACTACCTGCCGTATTCTGTATATTTATTTTTCCATCTGTAATAGTTAGTCCGTCACTATCTGCTCTTACTTTTTCTGTACCTCCAGCGTTCTCGACTGATAAAACACCATTGCCATTACCAGAACCACCTAATGTAAGAGTTCCACCCTGACCAGAATTAAATGAAAAGTTTCTTATATGAGATGTGTTTATTGACGATCTCTCAAGTGATGAATCAAACTCATACCCACTCGTATACTCATCGCTCAGTAGTGGTGAGTCTTTAGATTGTAGAAATGGGTTTAAGTTTAGATCGAGCATTATAGCCTCGGTAGTATTTCCGCCTGCACATCGTATCCGTAAAAGGTAAATCTATTTTCTCTACTTGATTCATAAATCTTGACGAATAAGAACCTGCCTCTAGTACCACCTGGAAACCTAAACTCTGCTACTCCGTCTGAACAATCTCCCACCTCTTGCCATTTTAGAGTATCTCGAGTCAGAGTATCACCGACTGCTACCTGTACCTTGGCTTCATTACCAGGATTGAAGAAACCCGTAAACCAGTCCCACTTCTTCTCGAATTGTGGTACGCCGCCGTGATGGATAAACTCTAGTACTGTAGATATTGGCGTGCCATTATCAGAGGTAGCCGTACCGCTTCTTTGATAACATTGACCTGTAGCATCTCCGAATATAAGCTGTTCGTTTCCAGATGTATCGGTGTAGCTTAGAAAGGCTGTAGGCTTGTTAGCGAATGAATAGTTAAGCCACTCATTGTGTTGAAAGTTATACTTTTGGATACAGTTTGTTACGGTCTCATTGGTGAAGTCGTCTGTAGTATCCCCCACACTACAAAGATAGTCATATTTGTAGACTTCTGCTGGTGCGTTATCAAACACCGTACCAACGATAGCAGAGCCTGAATCGTTGTATATTTGACGTTGAATAGGGTTTGAAAGGAGCTGAGGCTTACCACCACCATACCCGAAGTATCCGAGCCTGTTTTGCCACAAATAATAACCCTCTGATTGAGCCACCGAGTAGGGTGAGCTAGGTGCGAGTTTAGATGAGGTATCAACCAGAGAGTGTCCGTCCCACTTAAACAGTAAGCCGGAGTTTTTAGCGGCTGTCAGTCTATCTGCTACCTTGAATATTCTGCTTAGTTTTCCAGCTCCCGGGATAGTGAAAGAAGATGAGGTACTTGTACCCGTTGTGTTCCAGTTTGTAGCATCATTGACTGTTGAGTAGAAAAGAGTCGAGCTAGTACCTGCCGCATATATCCTACCCTGGTACTGTGCAAGGTCTACCGCAGGTGGAGCGAGGGTTGTATTGGTAAAAGCTGTGCCACTGGTAGTGTGACGAGTTGAGCCAGCCCCATCGCATATTACCAGGGTGTTATCCAGTACAGCGTGTCCTATGTGAGAGTTTGCCGTGATTGTGCCATTTCCACAAGTAGTCCATGCGCCAGTACCTTGTGCTGAATAAGTTAACAAAGTACCTGCGGCGGCATAGTTATAAAATGTAGTGCCATCATTTTTCGTCCAGTTAAACAGAGTGTTTACTTGAGTTCCTAGAGTTGATAGGTGTGTATTATATCCAGCGCGCTTAGTCTTTGCCCCGTATGGGAAAGTGTCTACATTCACCCCACGAATAAGTTCACCCTCACCCTTTAATAATGGCGATAGATAGGTGTTTATTCCCCCAAGCTGCATAACGGTTATATTCGGCATAAATTAAAAGAAGGTGTTGCTTTCTTCCTCTCCGTATACTGAATGTGTTGTTTCGATCATTTCTATACCCGTAAAGTTTCTCGGTGTCATTTCTTTAATAAAGAGATTTTTGTCACCAATGGCTCTACCGAGGTATGCTTGACCCTTTGCATCTTTATCATCGGCATAATAAGCCTCTGAGAGGGCGTAGTTTACAAAACTCTTGGTATGTGACCGCATTGCAAACGGCAACTCATCAGCATCATTGGTTAGTAGCGATGGTCTTTTATAGTACACAATTTCTGCTGTCCCTGCGGTATCAGATGGTGCTATTTGCAAGGTATCATCACCCCACCAGATGTAGTAGGGGTGTGACTGGTTGTATGTTTCGTTTGGGTGTGTTTCTGATATATCCTGTTTGGTAGCCTTGTATCTATTCACGCCGTCATAGGTGATAAACATTCTTTTGGGTTGTTTGAAGTCTGTAGCTGAGATAGTCCCCATTCCTGATGTGCCGAATGATACATTGGTCGTACCCAGTGAGTAGCTTTTGTCTACATCCACAATGGCGTTGTTCATCTCCTCAAGCCACTCATTTATCCAGTCATTGAGTTGGTCGTCGTCTTTTATGAAGCCTGAGTTGTAAAGTTTTCCCTTTACTCTATCCCTGATTCTTGCTAGTGAGAAGAAAGAAAAACCCGTAGAGGTAAGCCAGTCTGATTCACTAGAGGTCAGAGCGGACACTGAGTTTCTGAAATAGGTTCTGTACGCATCAGATGTCGCACCCGTAGAGTCGTCAAATTGTGTATAGATGCTGTCGGGAGTGATTGATACCGTACCACTGGCTATAGGGGTGGCTGTCCCTGCCGTACCACTAGATGATTTCTCGAATACTATTTGATCGTACTGTATGGAGTAGACTGGGGTATCAGAGGGGTGTTCATAGGTAGTATTTGCGGTCAATACTATATTAGTACCAGATACAGACGAAATGACTTTGATCTCTGATCGTTCCTCTCCAGTTTGTCCTATCTGAGCGGCTAGATTGGCTGTGAAGCTATTGATGTTCTTGACATTGATTGTACCCACTCCAGAGGCTTTGGATACACTAAAAAATGTTTTTGGTGAGTTTACCGTGAGGTTATTATTTACTCTGATTAACATTAGATTTCTCCTATAGTTAGGTTGGTTGGTCTTACATTATAGACCAGTGTGGGTGCTTGACCAATGCCTTGATTTCTGTCTGAGCCACCGTAGACTTGTAGAGCACTGTTGTATGTGACGGTAGTACTGCTGTAAATGGTATCTGTTGTTTGGAAAGTTGCCTCTGTCCTTTGCATATTGTTAAAGGTGGGTACTTGAGTGACTACAAACTGCATACCAGACTTACTATCAACCACTGAGAGCATCACTGGTCTTTCATCTTTGATGTCGAAGTATTTAGTGACTGTTTTACCTACCTGGCGCAGTATTCTAGTAACTGAGTCAGATAGCCCCATACTATCAGAGATTGATATGAGTCGTGCGTTTATGTAACTTAGGGTATCGGTCAGTCCTTCTGAGTCTGCTATTGATCTATTGAGGATTAGTTGTGCCGCTAATTGATCAGTCAGCCCAAGAGTTTCAGTCAGTAGTATCTGAATGTTACTCAGCTTCTGTAGGTCGTCAGTTAGTTGCTCTGAGTCCTCTAGTGAGATGTTAAAAGTAACAGCAGGGGATACTACATCGGTCAAACCTTGTGAGTCGTTTAGCTTTCTTGCAACCTCAGATACCCGTATGAGTAAGTCTGTAAGTCCGAGAGCATCGGTAGTTTGGCGTTGTAAGTCGTGTACTCTTGAGAGAGTATCGGTCATTCCCTCTGAGTCAGATAGTACTCTACCTATTGTATAGGCATAGACAAGAGAGTCTGTGAGTCCTGAAATGTCTGCAATGGTAGCTGTGTAGGCTATACCAGCGGCTACACCGTCATATCTATAGGCACTGCTTGAGTAAGTAACAACAGTATCGTTGTAGATTATTCTTAAAACAGAATACTGTGTGTCTGATGCACTGTACTGTGTAGCATTGTCGTTGTATTGTTTAGCCATATCATATCTCTGAGGCTAAAAACAGTCCCCAATCATTTTTTGCTACGAATCTACTTATCAAGTCCTTTTTCATATATTTATCTATTGTAATTTTCATGATTACATCAGTGCAAAGAAGTTGCTAGAATCTGTGTAATTAATTCTTATTTTTCCATTTCTACCATCTCCACCATCTCCAGCAGTAGTAGCACCAACGTCTGCGCCTCCACCTCCAGCTCCATAGAGTCCACCAGCTTTACCAACTGCGCCACCGTTTCCACCTCCGCCTCCACCACCAGAACCATGAGTAGTCCATTCAGTGCCAGGACTTCCAACTGTATTTGCGGCTCCACCAGCTCCACCAGAACTAGCATCACCAGCACCACCAGCTATAGATGTGCTTGCCACACCGTTTCCATTTGGTCCCGCAGCACCACCACCGCCTCCAGTATCACTACCAGCAAAGTCACCTCCCTTACCACCGCTATATTTTGTATCTCCAATTCCAGATGCAGCAGCTCCACCAGCACCACCAGTAGGATCACCGCCACCCAAGCCAGCTTTAGCCCCTACGGAAGATGCTGCTAGATTAACTCCATTAAACCAGGTATCTGTGCCATTAGCACCACCAGGAGTACCGCCTGTTCCACCCTGTCCGATTTGATATGTAATTGATGCGCCAGGGGTTAGCGTTAGATTTGATATTTTTGAATATGCTCCCCCTCCTCCACCACCACGACCATTTGTACCACCTTCTCCACCTCCAGCAATAGTTTCGATAGTGTTGACAGCGTTGTTCCAGTCGGCGGGTACCGTCCATGATGTGCCAGTGGTGAGAAAGATTTCCGCCATTACTTCAATCCTTTAATCATTTTGTCTATAACAGATACAAACAACTCATCAGCCTTGATGCTTCTTGCATTAGTAGCCATGTTTTCGATTGCTGTTGCTATTTCTGTAGTATTCTTTTTGGATTGCTTTTTGATAGCTTCCCAATAGAGGAGATTAGCTTTAGCTGTGATAAGCCTTTGCGCTACTGAGTTTCTAAGTTCTACTGCTAGTTGTTTGTCTGATTGAAGTTCTGCCATATTAACCCTTAGCCATACATCGCCACTTGCTGGTAACAGTGTTTCGCACAAAGCCAATATCTAGTCGCAGTGTTGTTACTGTTGTGGTTGGTAGTGTTGCTGCGCCATCCTCAAAAGAAGCTCCCCAGGTAATAGCTCTTGCCGCAGTCCCTGTAATTGCAATCCAGAGAGTATCTCCCTCAACAGGAGTACCAGAGAGATTAGTCGTAAAAGAAGTGATATCTTCTGCCTGTGCTGTTAGTGAGTAAAAACTTACATTATCAGTATTTATTGTTGGCGTTGCGTGAGAAGTAGTTGTACCTGTGCGTTTAGTCCAGCGCTTATTGCTAAGGGTTTGCGTACCTGTGAGAGTTGCCACATCACCTGTAGGAGTGTTTATCACTGGTGAGGTGAGGGTTGCATTACTCCAAGTACCTGTCCATGTAGAAGTACCATTACCACTACCTATTAAAACTTTATCTACTGTAGGAGTACCAGCACTTAGACCGACCTTTACCTCTAAGACCTCTACGATGTCATTTGCATTAGCGTGTTGGGTAGCGTGATCTGGTGAGTCAAGTGTTTGAGTACCTAGTGGATTAGTGAGCGTATCGAGTGATACTGGATAGTTAATAGCCATATTATTCCTTTATATCAAGCTATTTATGCGCCAAGGAACGAAACATCCCAAGTAATTACCAGGGTGTCATTAGCACCCTTGTTCACTGTTGGGGTGACTGTTCCGTGAGCTACACAAAAAGTTGTAGTTGCATTGGGTGTACCGTTACCATCTGCTGAGGGATCTAAGTTGGTAAGGATTGCCCGAGTGATGCCATCTTGTGTGGCATACCCTGCTGCGAATGTTCCTACATATTGAAGATTGCCAGGTGTGCCAGAGTTAGTGACGGCGGCAACACTTCCTTTGCCAGTGGTTGCGCTACCATTGGTTGCAAATGGACCAGAAACCCAGGTATCAGCCTTTGCTACATTTGCAGCACCAGTACCAAGAGCCATTAGTTTAACTGCTACACCACCAGCATCTGAGAGTCGATCAACGAAGTAATTATCGCCTTGAGTAGTGACGATATTGCATCCCTTACCTTCTTGCTTTAATTTTCCATCTTGACCGAATAATTTGTAGCGTATTACGCCTGTGAGTCCTGTTCGTTCTAGCATATTATCCTTATTTATTGGTAAGTGACCACCATGTCTGTAGTACCACCCGTCACAACAGTAAGACCGTTGCGAAGTCTTGCGCCTACCTCCAGGCTGTTTGGTACTGCACCAGCAGCGATAGTGTTATCTACAGCCATTATTAAGTTGGTTGCACCTGTAGGGTGATCGTAGAATGTGACCGTACCAGTCTTACTCTGACCGATAACAACGGTATAGAGGGCTGTTCTTGATGCCTTAATTACCGTAGTACCAGCGGCAGTGCCACTGACTCTTACCCACTGAGCACCTTCTGGAAGTTGCATATAATCCTTTTGATAACAAAAAAACACCTGAGTTACCAGGTGTTCTAATACACTTGTGTTGCGATCTTTTCGCTGTATGTAAGTTTACTCTAGCCTTGCTATTTAGTCAATCTTATCGGGATATATCTCTTTTTCTAGCATTTCGAGATATTTGAGCCACTTCTCAGCTACTATCTTTTTAGTATCAAAGTTATTGATGATGAACTTTCTACCAGCCCTACCCATCTTCTTGCGATCAGTATTAAACACCTTTTCCATGTTCTCATGGATAGATTTAACAGTTGTCTCACCGATATATGCACCTAATGGGGTGAACCTCTTATACCCTACATCACATAAAAAGCCTGTTTTGCCGTCAATTATGAGGTCAGGCATAGCAGTGAAGTTGTTCGTTATGACTGGTATACCGCACGATTGAGCCTCGATTATGGGAACTCCAAATCCCTCGTTAGCAGAGGGGCAAAGCAGACAATCAAACGAGCTGTATATTTTGGGCATATCCTGCTTGGTTACACCAAATAACTGCTCGTAGGGTTGAACATGGTATATCTTGCTACTAATACCGAGGAAATCTGCATACTGCTTGATGTTAAAGCCTCCACCCTGTTCGAGTAGGGTGTGAAAGTATAAGCCTGATTTAGGGTGATCTTTCAGGAATAGTACGAATGCATCCATTACTCTCTGAAACTCTTTGCGCGGTGGGTTGTCTTTGTTAGCACTGACCATACCAAATAGAAAAATATCCTCTGGGATGCCTATTTGCTTTCTGATCTCTGTTCTATCCATAGGCTTGAAGTTATCAGTGTCTACGGTGTGGGGTATGTAGGTAGAGTGCATACCGACACGATCTAGTTCTCTTTTTCCGAATGGTGAGTAGGTAATTATCCTATACGCCATCCTTAGTCGTTCATGGATACTTGGGGGGATTGGTTGGTGGTCAACCGGAACAATCGGTATCCAGTGTTTAAGTAGCCTTAACATATTGGGGTCTACCACCCACAAATCCTGTAGAGTAAAGACTACATCAGCCTTGAATGCCTTGGAGTGCTCTACCATCGCATCACTTCCCCAAACATCGCCGATTTTGGGGTATATGGTGATCCCGTCCAGGCTAATAATACCCCCCTCTAAACCATAAAAAGCACTAATTGCAGTAGGATAGCCAGCTTTTACAAATGCTGGTAATAGCTCTGCCATCTGCTGACCATAACCAGAATTAGAGTAGGGCGCATTTGAATTAAAGAAAATACGAAGACGGGGCTTAGCTTCTAGCTTTAGTTCTACACCATCTATCTCGCTGACAACTCCTGGTAATTCTTTGAGTATTTTTTCTTTCATATAAACCTTGCAATTTGATGTAGTAGTATTTTTTTCAGCTTCACCTTGTCCATTATTAGTCTTCTTGTTGCCATTTCTAAACCAATCCATCCCTCGTCAGACCAATTTCTTCCAGCCATATTATTCATACAGTGCCAGACTCTTTCTACTAATCGACTATATTCCATGCCAGTTCTATTCAACAAAGACTTACAAGAGAGGTTCAATATTTGTACAAGTTCCTTATCACTGAAATCCTCAGTAAAAGTCCTGGATATACGATTATTTTTATCACTGCTCACTAGTGGATACTCATAGGTGATATATGCTAGTCCATTTCTAACTAGATATTTTTCTATTTTAACTAATTTATCAACTAATGTATCAATTCTAATTATTAACTGTGGCTCAAATAAAAAGAAAAAGTGGTTACTACAAAGATATCCAGATTTATAAAAATATCTCATTATCGCCATAGCTTTTTCGACTGATATCTTCTCTAGTTCTAGTGTTATAAGTTCACTCATTTGATAAGTCCATCAATGTAGGCTATTACTTCCTCATTAAAATACAATCTATAACAGTCACCGATCTTCTTATCACCACCACCACCTGCTGCGTGTAGTACCTTGATCTCTTTGTCTTCTTCTGGGTATCTGTCTTTTGCTTTTGGTAGTATCAACTTGCCGTCTCGCATAATCATCCTGTTGTACTCACCCTTTGAGACTAGACCGTGCCAGGCGTGGTAGTCTTTTACCTTGTTTGGGTAGTCAAGACACTCGACTACATAATCACCGTAGTAAACCAGGATATTGAGCAGGTCTTGCTCTTTATATTGCAGGTTCTCAAAGTGGAAACTGTTACACAAATCCCACCAGTGATCTATAAACTTCTTGCTCCTCATAGCTACTAGACCGCAATTCATATACATCGGAGGAGCTATATCAAATACCCCTACCTGTCCGTATTTGGGTGGGTCTACTCGATTAAAGTTCATCACGGTGGCTACATCGTATTCTTCACTAAAGAGGTAGTCCAGGCTTCCCGTGATTATTTGGTCTGCATCTAACTTGAGTACAAGATTGTACTTTTTAATTAGTTCTTTAGCGAATAATGGGGTTGATCTGTAGTAATTTACCTGGTTTCCGATGTCTTTCTCGTTGTAAACAATAACCTCAATATCTGGGTGAAACTTATGGAATGAAGTAATCATTTTATCTGCGTGTGGTTTGTTTGCTTTGTCTGCGATAGTGTATGCGATAGTTTTCATAAGATAACCTTGAAGATAAATAGTCCAAACCTCACATAAACATATAGAATAAGTCCAACTAGTAATAGGAAAATTAAAGTTCCAACATATTGATCTATGGGGTCATTCATCTAATCCTCTCAGCTACAAATAAGCTGGCGTTAGTCTTATCTACCCAGTTGAAAGTAAACCCTCTATCCTTAAAGTAAGAGGCGAATAGGTCGGGATTGATGTTAGTCCAAACATGAAACTCACCAAGAATTGTGTCTATCCTATCCTTGACCTTATCAAAACCATTGCCTCCAAACACCTCGGCCTCAGCGCCCTCAATATCTACCTTTATAAAATCTACATGTTCGATCTTGTTATCCTCGAAGAACTTATCTAGCGTGATTGTCTCTACTTCCTCATATTCTCCTTGATCTACCGCACTATTAAGCGAGAACATAGTCGTATTCTGGTTGTGGTAGAACTTAGCCGTACCGTTGGTGTTTGAGATTGCTTGCTTGAATGGTGCTACCACATGAAGCTCGTTTGAGACAGCCATTGTGACCAGGCATTCATAGTGTTGCGCTGATGGTTCAAGAGCATAGATAATCTTGGCGTATTTGGCAGCATAGAAGCTCCATAGACCTATGTTTGATCCAACGTCCATCATTACGAGGTCTTTTTTACCTTGCAAATATGGTTCATATGCTCTCTTGCGGTAAATCTCCTCGATAATCTCAGGAATATGTCCTGCCTCGAAGTCTCTAAAACAAATGCTTTGTATCGGTTTCATATAGCCCCCCCTAAGATACTGTACGCATATTGTAGCATAACTAAAAGTGCCCGCTGGAGGGGGGAGCCTGCCAAACGGGCACGATTATATTGTAAGCGATTACAATCTGGCGATGGTAGCCATACTGTCACCCTTTGCTTTCCAGGTGGATTTTACCCAAGCCTGCAAAGTCATAGTTCCAGCAAGTGTTTCAGTGCCCGCAAATGTGTGGTTGGTTGTGCCTACATAAGCACCGACTGTTCCACCATTTAGAGCTACTGCTAGTCCTGCGGTTGTCCAAGTGATTGACTTAACATCAGTTGTTCCAGCAATCTTTACTGGTAGACCAAATAGAGCGGCAGTGCCAGCAATTGCAACACCGAGAGATACTGTTCCAGTACCTACTACACCAGTGCCAAATGTGGCAGTGGCTGCGGTTACTCGAGCAAATGGAACAGCGCTATTAGCAGTACCGACCCATTGAGTACCTTGAGCAAGTGCGAGCGATTCTGTTCTGACAATACCGAACTGATCTTTACCAGTTACAGCTACCGTTCCACTCAATGAGGCAGAGCCAGAAAAGACTGCCGCTATTGATCGTGGGTAGTCTGCTTGTGTATTACCTAAACCAATGGCTACTACTTGGCTGACCGTACCAGCGGTTGCAGTTCCGAAGAACGTAGCACTGATTGCTGGGTTTGCTACTGTGTAGACCTCATATCGGTCTATCTCGTCTGGAGTTACTTTGTTTCCAGTTTGCGTTTGAAAAGATATATCATGTCGTTTTAGTGGCATATTTTCCTTTATATATTAAATACTATAGCCTAGTTGTAACGCCCTATCCTGCATCTCCTGTAGTCTTGTTTTCCCCCATAAAGCCTTGATTTTATGCCATCCAGCATAATCCTCGATCTTCATGTCTTTGTTATTATTAAGCATGTGACGGATGTATGAGTATACAAGGTCGGATCTTTCCTCAAGACCGTAATCGATCTTTTTCCGCCTTACAGCATGCATTTTGTCAGCAAGCTCAATACTTTTCTTGACTTCTGCCGCGTTTCTCTCTGGTGAGAATCCAGCATCTCCATCAAGTCCATATCGGACTACATCTGATTTGGTTAAGTGTTTACTAGACATGAGGGAGTGACGAGTTACGATCTCGTCCGAGTCCATGACTCCCGTTTGGTGGTAAGGTATCGGCGGTACTTATTGTATTTCGTACTGCTTTGCCTTTCACGATCCCACCAAAAACCGTATTTAGTCCGTCTTTTGTGTCAAACGAGCATTTGCTCCAGGTGCACGACATAGGAGGTTTGTAAACCAAACCATTGTTGCCTGATAGGTGATTGCATCTCTTCGACGAATCATAGGTTTGCCATCTGAGCCTTCCAGCCAAGACATAGGCGAAACTTCGCATGATGTCCAGGTGTTAAGATTGACGATTTCAACCTCTCCATCTGGAACTTCGTAGTCCAAGAAAACACCAACTTTTCCGTCACCAATTTGGAACTCAAGACCTGACCATCCACCCAACAGTTGAGTTGAGTTGACTGTTCTGCGCAAAGCGGTGAGAATATCACCGTACTTTTTGTAGAGGGTCTTGTTTACAAAGATTCCGTAAGTGTCGCCCGATTGAGCGTACTCACGTGCACTAATGTATTTGTCTTCCATCTTAGATAACGTTAAAGCCTCAGAAACTGTTCCTAGTTGTGGTGTCCATCCATCGGTTGAACGCGCAACACCTGCGTACGTTGAAGTACCAGTTGAACCTGAAAGAGCGGAACGAAGTCCTGCGATTTCCGCAGTACCTGCACCAGCTCCATCACCATCAACTTTGTAAATCGTGTCATTAGCCACAATAGCCGGTGAGCCAGTCATAACGATAGTGTTGCCACTAATCGAAGTTACCGTACCCACATCTGCGCCAGCAGTTCCGATACCAAGAGCCATACCGACGTGGATATATTTGGTTGGTGAAATGTCGCCATTTACCGTTCCATACCAGTCGATACTTCGTCCATCATCCAGATTTGCATCTGGAACTTGGATTACCATAGTACCCGCACCCGCTGAAGATGCTACTTGAGCTAACACACCTACGCCGTCGCTGTAGTATTGTCGGTTAATATCTTTGGAGAAGTCATCCAGAAGCGTCCTAGCCTGAAAGGTCAGTTGGTTGTCCACTGCACCTTTTCGGTTTTTGGTTGCGTCTAAGGTAAGTTTAGAAATATCGAACGTACCTGTTAAGATTTTAACACCAACATTTGCCTGACCAATCGTCGAGCTACCACTTCGCAATGTAGAGCCATCATTAGCCAGTGCCGAAAGGCCTGTGTGTCGTGAGGATCTAATTGGAGCGTAGAAGTTGTTGTTGAAAAATTCAACATCAGCGTGCTTTTTGATTTGGTCGAGTAACGGAGTCATCTTGTTGTAGTTATCCTGAATAAATGGTTGGATAACCTTTTCAAGAGCGTTTGAGACGTTTGTTAGTAGAATTGCCATATTTTTTACTCCTTTCTTTTATGTTCCAATTTTAATAATTCCTTGCAAGGCTATATTGACATCTGTTCTGCGATTAAAGCGTGCAAATTATCTCTATTCGCTGAAACTTTAACAGGAACTTTGTTGGTATTTGTGCTTGTTTCTGTGTTAATTCCTCTTGGTTTTATATTAGTTTTGCTTGCTTTCCAATCTGATATCTCGTCTACATGCATAGCTTTATATGCTCTCTCTGGTTCTGTGAAACCTGGGTTTATTTCCATAAACTCAAGTACTTTCGTCTTATCAAACTTAGGTCTGCCGTCTGTTCCGTCAATACTAATCTCTAAGTCTGAGCAGGTCTCGAGTAGCTTCTCAGCGCCTCGTCTGTTCTGGTAGTATCCATCGAGGTCGTCTTTCAAGACTATACCTAGTTTTCGAGCGGCGGATTGTGCCTCCCTCATACCCTGCTCTACATCTACTGGTTCTCCAGTCTGCTTCGTTCTTTCTAGTTCCTCTAGTTGTTTTTTATACTCTCCGATTCGTTCTGATTTTCTTCCGTACTCTGAGACAAACTTGTCAAAGCCTCCGTGTGAGTCTCCGATTTCCTTTGCCCTTGATCCAAGACCCACGAGTTCGCTTAATTCATCACTCGTATATTCTTGTTCGCCGACCTTTACTCTTTGAATCTCTGGTTCAGAAGATTCTTCTTGAGGTGATTCCTCAACACCTTCTTCTTGTACTTCTTCCTCGAGTACTGCCCCGAGATTATGCAAGGATGATTCATCAATAACTACCATCTTGCCCCCTTTCTGGTCAGTACCTGTTGGTCTGCACCATAAAAAAAACTACCCCGAGAGGTAGTTCTGTTACTACATTGCTTTTATTAAGCTGTAGATATCATAGATTGTTTGGAGTTCATTGTCAATAAATCTTGGTCATGCTAAGTGCTACCTTAACATCACCGCCTGAGAACTCTCCTTTTTTCTTTGGTAACTCTCTTAGTTTTGTTATCTCAAAGGTTGATCTAACTTCATCTTCTTCGATATGTTGCTCCACCTGCTTGAGTTCAATGATAAGGGTGTATTTCTTTCCCACTTCCCATTTCTCAATCTCTGGAAAATCCTGAGTTGATAGGTGAAGGCGTGGTGTAGATCGCTCCATTTTCATTTCTCTTACTGCATTTTCATTTTTCATAGTACCCTTTTATTGTCCTTGGTTGATAGCATCGTTCAACTCTTTAATTTCAAATGTCTCTGGTGAAATATCTATACCTGCTTGAGCCGCTAGTTGTGACTTACCTTCGCTTGGTAAATCCTTAAATGAGATTGACTTAGAGGGTTCTTTAGCTGGCTCTTGTGGCTGTTGCAACTTGTCGAGTAGTCCCGTGTCTTTCATAGCCTCAAGTACTCCAACCTTGGTGGTATCGATGTTCTTCTGGTCTGCCTGCTCGCCTACTATACCTGCATCTTTCAACACCTCGAGTACTGATATCTTGATCTGGTCAATCTGGTTTTGAGACATATCAACCTCGCCCTCATCCAGTGCATCCATAAACTCAGCCGTTGAACCAAACTGAAATATCTCTAGGAACTTCTTGAGTAATAGTTGTACCTGTCCCTTACTGACATAGCCAGCTTCGGCTAGTTTAAGCATATAGTCGGCTATTTGCTGCATTGAGCTTTTTTTGCCCTCTACGGTGTATCCTAGACCGTTCTCAATCTCAATCTTAACCTTTAATTCTTTAGAGATAGAGATAAGACCAGATGTATCCATGTCTGCATTTTGTCTGGCTTCAAATCCTTTCTGACCGATAATATCAAAGTATTGCGAGTTGCCGTCCTCATCCCGTACAATTTCCTTTGGTTGTGTGAGGGTGTCTGCTGTCTGCTCAATCAGTCGCTCTGCAATTCTCTTGACTGTTTTCTTGAACATATCAGATGGTATCTTGAGGTTGGCGTACTCAGATGCCTTGACTGACTCAATGGCTACTCCCGACTTTACACCCTGTGGTAGTTTGTTGAGGGTAGAGATTGATGCCCCCTGCTCCTCAATGGTAGCCTCTAGTAAACTGATGAAGTTGAACATGAACGCAGGTACACTGGCAGGTTGCATTTGTGTGAGTGGTGTACCCTCGTACTCAATGACTTGACCACCTGGAATGTTAGCAATCTTGAAGTTCTCACCCTTACGCTTCTGGTAAATACCCGTAACCATGGTGTTGGCAAATCCCTCTACTCTTGAGACTGCTATATCTAGTGACTTGTTGGCAGGGATAAACCGCTCAATTAAAGGCACTTGATAGATCAGTCCTGGTTCAAATCTAAAGTCTACAAATGGGTACTCTGGGAGGTTCACATACTCATCAGATAACCAGCCGTTTGAGGTTGAGAAAGTATGGCGCACTGCTACGTCTCCGTAGTTTTTGCCCTCAAGTATCTCATCTGCGTTCTCTGACTCCTTGATTGCTGATACATTCTCCTCTGTAATATACTCCTTGATAAATGTCTCTTTTTGTATCAGGGTGTTCTGGCTGCGTGTCTCTTGACCTGAACCAAACCTAGCCTGCATATAAGCCTGCTTGACCTCACTTGAGGCGTATTTATTATCGGGGCTTATTCTCTCCCTCTGTGCCTCATCAAAGTTCTCGTTAGATTTAATCTTATCAATAGATTGTGGCATTGCTTTTGTCATGCTTGGTGAGTCGTAGATACGAGTCACCGTACCATCCAGGTATACATCAAAAGCATCAAATACCTTGCTCTCTACCTGTTTGGTCATGGCATCAGGCCATACCTGTAAGTATGAGATGCCGTGTTTAGCCGCTAGAATAATCATGTGAATAAGTTTCTCGTCCATGTCCTGCTCGTCCCACTCATCCTCTAGCCAGAAGCCGATATTCTTGGCTTCTTCTTTAGCTGCCTCTAGTGCTTGCAGATATTCTGGGTTTGGCTGTTCTTTTGGCTGTCCTGTCTGAGGGTCAAGAGCCTGAATGGGTGGATACTGGCTTTTGTCTACTCGCTTGGGGTAAATTGCTGGGTAAGGCTCAAGTTGTAGTAGGAGTGATGCAATCCCTCTGATCTGTCTGGAAGCCTTTGGGATAGATCGTTTTGGTGCTGTTTGGTGACTAGACGAACTCTCGTCTACAATCTTGCCTGTCTTACCTGATAGATAGCGGAAGTGGTAGCCGTCATCAAAGAAGTTGTTATCGTACCACCTGCGCTCAAACGGTCTGCGCTGTGTAGCGTATCTCTCCACGGCATTGTCTATCTCAGCAGATATATTTTCGGTTGGAATATAGATGTTTGATGCTTTGGTTCTTGCCATATCAGCCCTATCCCTGTGCCTGTTTCTTAATCATCTTGGTAAACTGCTCATCGTCTAACTCAGAGAGTGGTGTCAAGTCTGGGTCAACCTCTTTTTGTTTACTGACTGGTTGCTCTGCTAACTCTGACATCGTAAAGTCGGTCAAGTCTTTACTCAAGATCGCCTTAATCAGTCGCTTCTGCTGGGTGTGGTTCTCTCTAATCAACCAAACAATTACCCCGAGAAGTAAGAATATAACTAGTGATAGCACTATTTCTGTCATTTTACCGTATCCCTGTTAGTCCAATACTCCTCGAAAGGGTTGGGTATCTTAAATGTAGTGATCTTGTAGAATACTTGGTCTGTGTTTTGCAGGAAACTAAAGTGATCGTCAATCACCCGTACTGAAACTGGCGTGCTGTCCCAGGTAAAGGTGATGTTCTTTCGTCCTATCTTCGCATCAGGGGGTAAAAACATTGGTAGCGTGCTCCTGGCGTACTCTGTGTAGTGCTTGCGTAATATACCTATCTCAATGGGATCAGTGACTGCCATATCTCTGTTATCTACCACTGAACGAGCCACATCACCTAAAAGGAAAAACGGTATTAGTGCACGTTCAAATACATCTTCAAGAAAATAAAGAGCTGATTCTGCCGACGGGTAGGTGAACTTTTTAATATTCGCTGTGTTCTTCGTCAGAGTAGGTGAAGTCATAATCACTGTTTCCTTTGTTAGTGAGTCTTAAATACTCTGAACGTATCAAGGAAACAGGCTCGGACTTTACCTCTGGACTTAGCGGTGTGAGTGACCATACCGCTAAACCATGTGATATGACAATATCATCATGGAAACCAGTAGGAGCGTTATATGAAATCCTACCACTGTTTGTTATATCATAGGTGAAATTGTTAAATTCTGCAATACTCTCGGGTATATTGAGTATGTGTATTTTGCCTTGCTCAATAAATACGACTAACTTCTCAATCAGCTCTTTCTTACTTGGGCTTGTCAGCTTATAGGGTTCTACTGGTAGACCGTCCCGTGATAGATCATCCGCAAGAGGATCACCAAGACCTGTAGCATCAATAACTATGAGCGCTCGGTTGTAGTGCAAGCATACGCTTTTAATCTTCTTCTTTTGAAACGACCACTCTAGGGTTTGAAATCTATCCTGGTATACCTGTCTGTTGGTAGCCCTGTCGTACACCGATATAACCGTCCAATCTTGCACCTTTGCTAGATCAACACCCATAACATACACATGACCCGTAATAGGCTTTTCTGGCTTGGCGGTGGCTATATCTTTTACTCCTCTAAATACGACACCAGTATCTTCAAGAAACTCTGCATATATCTCCTGCTTTATGACACGCTCTGGCATGGAGGCAATATCATCTCGTATAGCTTGGTGGATGTGTTCAAACGGTGAGTCGAATGAGGTGTAGTGAAATGTCTTGTATGCTGTCTGCTCTGGGTCGTTGCCTCTTGCCGCTAGTTCCCGAAACAGTCCCATACCCTTAGGTGTTCCACCAATGACAATCTTCGCAGCAGGATAGTCCCAGAACATAGGCTTGATAGCATTGTCCCACAAGTATTTATTCTTGAGAATGATACCTGCCTCGTTCAAAAATGCCTTATCATATCCAAATCCCTCAAGGTTCTCAGGATTATCAATCGACCTGAAATCAATGTATGAGTCTACTAGCTCGAGTATCTTCTGTTGTTTTCTCCAGTTCCACATACTCTGTGGTAAGTGTTTGATCTTGGGTATGAAGTACCGCTCTACATATCTCTCGATGTTGGAGTTTACCGTATCTACCCAAAGTCCCTTCTTAAACTTGCGCTCTAGTGCTGATTGAATAAAGTCGTTGGCTGCACCCTTAGTCAGTCCAAACCTTCTACCCTTGACCACTATCTTAAACTTGGCAGGATGATCGAATATTGCTTGTTGCTTCTGGAAGTTTCTAATCTCAAGTTCTACTTTCATCAGTCACCATCCGCCAACATCTTCTCGTCTTTGATTATTATCTCTAGCTTGTTGCCCTCCATATCACCGAGTCCAATGTTTTGCTGAGGCATACCGTCCATGTATTGCCATAATGTTTTAATTGCTGTCTGGTCACCCTCCATTGCCTTTGCTGCTATCTGCTCTCCTATTGCAGCTTTAATCTCTGGCTTATTGTTGAACATTTCTCTCATCATCTCAGTAATAGAGTAACCTTTCTTTGGTCTTCCATTAGGATTGGCATCTGCTCCCTTTTTTGTTAGATTGTCTGCTGATTTTGGATTTTTCATATTTGCGGTTATTTAGCGGTTATTATTGCACTGTATGCTGGAATAATATTGTCCCCTGCTCTGCCCTCTCCCTCGAGTACGGGTGTTTTATTCGTCATCTTATTAAACTCAAAAACTCTGGTTTCTTACTATATACAAACTCTCTTACAAATTCAGTTGTTATTTCTTCTTTATCAACAGGCCATCTCTGTATTATACTCGGAAAGCAATCTAGTATGGGTTTTGCATCCATTGACCAATGACTGATTCCATCATGCTTATAGTCTTTATTTCTACCACCACCCACTAGTTTCACAGGTATCTTCTCGTAGTCTATGTAGTTTCGTATTGTTTCAAATGGCCTATAGAGTAGAAAGTTTGTGATTGAGTAGACGACTGGAATCTTGCCCCGTAGTGCTAGTCCTACCGCTACACCTATCATGGTTTGTTCTGCCGCACCAGTGTTGATACATCTATCGGGGTATTCCTCCCTTATTCTATCCAGCATTCCATAACCCAAATCGCCAAACACTAAATATATATTCTTGTTTTTTCTCATCAGCTCGTAAAGTTCAAATGCGAAGTAACCACGCATTGAGTCGTGTTTTTTCATTTATTTAACCAGTCTTTCTAACAACCACTTATTACATTTTTGATATACAGAACCATCTACCGCAATAGCCTCTGTAAAACAATGCTTTGCTGAGATAGCCGTCATATAGTCAGGATGAGCATACCCTCTGTCATACTCAGATTCACCACTAGAATTGAACCAATACTCTGTCTGACCACTATAGTGTTTGACAAAATCTGTTGGTATTAATTTGTAGATATACTTAGAAAGTTCATAATAATCTTCTCTAGTAACCGTAAACTTATCAAGTAAGATAATGTTCTCCCATAAATCGCTTAAAATTTTATTACCATGAAAATCAGTCTCGTCTTCGTATAAACACTTTCCACTACATTTAACACGACACAGATAGTCACCCTGAAAAAGAATAAAACTATTTATAACAGAATCAGAATAATAACATCGGTCGCGATCTTTTGTTAGTATATTTTCATC
>Ga0335396_10003002_pt1 | contig 19872 bp, 20 predicted proteins | sample FRY02_FD_205743 | JGI IMG/M metagenome (GOLD analysis project Ga0335396, IMG submission 205743) | Freshwater microbial communities from Lake Fryxell liftoff mats and glacier meltwater in Antarctica - FRY-02 (spades assembly) (version 2) | ecosystem: Environmental > Aquatic > Freshwater > Ice >... | reverse complement strand
AACAGCTATTCAAATGCTTGCTATTACCATGTTGATACTAGGCTCAATTGGATCTGGTATTGAAGCACTTGATTTTATAGGTCAAACCTGTTTATGGATTGCAGCTATACTTACTCTAGTCACTGGGTATTCTTATTTAAAGGCTAGTAGTAAGTACTTTTAGTATTCTAAAAGTATAGAGAAAAAAGCGAAGAATATCGTTTTTTCTCTATTGAATTATTATCTAGCGAAACCAGAATTTTTTGATGTTATAGTTACTGCTTTTTTGATTTCAGTACCAAGTTTTGAAGTAGCTTCTTTGGTATTTTTCCAAGCTTTTTCTCTATCTTTGCTTGTTCCAGCTAATGACATAACCAGATCCCCCATTTTGCTACAAAAATTTCCTAATGCTTTCATTACTGGGTTTTGCGATATTTTTTTTGCTAAATCACTAAAACCCTTGGCAATAGCAGAAGTTGTTTCATTACTATGGATTAATTCGCTTATGTCTTTACCTAACTGACTCATCTCGCGTTTAACATTGACGTTCAATTTGGCCATAGCAGGTTTTATATCATCTTTCCATACATCTTCAAAGAAACGCTCTACTTCTGTCATGGTTGAAGGGGTGGTGAATTTATCGCTAATTAGTACGCGAAGTATCTCTTTTAGTTTTTTCTATAACATGAGCAGCTTGTTTTGCTGTATATATAGCTTCTCTTTTTAAATCATTCGCAGTTGGTGTTTGAACCATAAAAATCTCTCTATTAATTAAATTACTACCCATGATAAAGGTTAACTATATATTCATTTAATATATAGTGTTTCCATCTATATGCATCTTAATATTATATTGCTATGAGTTAAAATAGTAACTATTATTATATTATTTTTAGAGCGTAAAATGATTCATAAGATTATAATTTTTATCACTTGTTTTATTGTGTTACTAAATAGTGTAAGAGCAGTAGGTCAAGAGGAGCATATGAGTATCTTTGATTTTAAAGAACAGACAGATGATTTTTGGAAAAAACATCTTCCTTCAGACGTATATAATGTTTGCAGAGAAAGCGGTACGGAAAGAGCTTTTACTGGTAAATATGATAAATTTTATGAAAAAGGCACATATTATTGTCATTGCTGTGGTGGAGACCACCCGGTGTTTCCTTCTGAATCTAAATATAATTCAACAACTGGTTGGCCTAGTTTTTGGAAGCCAATTAATTCAGAAAATATAACTTTAACAAAAGAAAAAAGATTATTAGGCCTTTTAAGTCCTAGGATAGAAGTATCTTGTAGCAGATGTGGGGCGCATTTAGGACATGTTTTCGATGATGGTCCAAAGGATAAAACGGGAAAAAGATATTGCATTAATTCGTTGGCTCTAATTTTTGTGCCCGAAGACCAAAAGCCTAAGAATTTCATTATTTACGATGATTAAACAAAAAATTTATAGTTGTTCTAGGGAATATTAATGAAGTAAATCTTGTATGGCAAAAGAACAAAGATTAGTAGTAAACTCATTCGCTGAATTAAAAGACTTTATCCTAAACCCTTTGCATTTTTGTGCAATTAATATAACTGGAAATTCTGTAGATGAAATTAGCATAGAGCAATGTCAAGCTTTAGCAGAAGCGCTAAAACTCCATAATGGTCGTATAACTTTGATCAAAATAGCTAATGTTTCTATAAATGATGATGGTGCAATAATGATATGTGAAGCGTTGGCATCACGACGGGTTCCATCTGATTATCATCCATCTATATTAGATTTTAGACATAATTATCTTACAGATGATAGTGTTAGTACATTAAAGTCCTTAGGGTCAAAGGTAAAAATATTACATTTGGATAATAATTATTTTAGTGATGGAGCTTTGCGGTTTAAGGGGTCTATTTTAGCTAATGAATTTGATTACGTTAAACTTAACAATAATTATATTAAAACCACAGATTCAATTACTAAATTTAGCTGCTTTAGTGATTATATTTCCTGTAGAAATCAAAGACTTATGGAGATAAGTGATGATGGTCTGGAAGTAATTGGTGAAGTAACGGGAGAATGAAATATTATTATTTAAACATTCCAGAAGGGGCATTTAAATATGCTTTATATGCTATAACCAAAAATTTGCAAAATTTCAAACAATTACAAACTGCTACTTCATTTGTTTCTATAAACAAACAAATATTTGTGCCTATTAACTATACAGTTCACAAAGAATGTAATATATATTTTGACCCAGAGATGTGCGCTTTAGAATCAACAAAAGAAATATTATTCCTGATGTTTAGATTCATGGAATTACCAGTTTTTGTTAATCCTTCAGAAAAATTTATTACAATGATAAACCCTAATATTCTAGCTAGATTTATCCAAGATTGTTTATCGCAATATCAGATAGATGAGATATGCACTATAATATCCGAATATTTATTTCCTTTTCCAGAGGAGTGCTTTGAAGTAATTGAACTTACTGGAGAAGAGTAGTAAACTAAATACGCCGTATCCTCAAATAGTTATAATAAATTTAGTTTGAGTATGCATTGGGTGTCAATACGCGTTGAAAAATGACCCACCCTTTGCGTGGATTTGAGCGCATTACATTTTACATTTGTAGTGTTTGTTTTAGGCATAACAAGAGGTTAGCTATCCAGAGTTTTTATATCTAGATTATACCAACCTCTTTTATATTCAGGAGTTATTATTTACGTTTTTTCATACGATAGCTGTCATTGCCAGTCTCAACAATGTCGCAATTGTGACAGACTCTATCAAGCAAAGCTGCGGTCATTTTTTTGTCATTAAAGACACTGTTCCACTCACTAAATATTAAATTTGATGTGATTATTAGTGAAGTATTAGCATGTATTTTAGATAAAAGATGAAAGATTAGCTGTCCTCCATTTTTAGAAAATGGAAGGTATCCCAGTTCATCCAAAACAAGTATATCCATTTTCTCCATTTGTTTTGCTAAACGTCCTGCCGCTCCATCAAGCACGTCTCTTTCTAGTTGGTTTGCCAAGTCCACAAGATTAAAGAATCGAGCCTTGTATCCTTTGCGTACTGCCTTTGCAGCAATGCTAATTGCCAAGTGAGACTTACCAGTACCAGTTCCCCCAATGGCAATTATATTACGAGAAGTTTTTACAAAATCTCCAGAATATAAATTCATGACTTGTTCCTGATTAAGGGGAGTGTCGCTGAAGATAAAGTCGTGCAAATCCTTTGTCTCTGGAAACTTTGCAACATTCATTCGATTCTTTATTGCTTTGATTGATCTAGTTTTGGCTTCAGCTTTTAATAGCTGGCTAAAAGCATAAGCAGTGATAGCTTTGCGTTTAATCATATCTGATATTATTTCATCATAGGAATCAATCATACCGGTTAGTTTTAAACCTTTCATTAACCTTACTATGTCATCGCGAGTAACTTCGTTTACTGGTGATGATAGTATTTGAATGCTCATGATGACACCCCCGATAATAGAGTGTTATAAACAGCCGTATCTGCTGTCGGAACATGTTTTATTGGTAGATAAACAATGTTTAAAGCTTCCTTGTTTTCATAGGGTGTATCGTTTTGCCGCAGTAAAATATTTAAGATAATATCCTTACTGATAGTCTTGGACTGTATAGCCTCTTTGCATGCAGTAACTACCGATGCCAACGATTCTAGCGGAATATACGACAAGATATGAGCGAAATCTCTTGCTCCATTCATCTGTTTTTCGAGATGCTGGCGTACTTGATTTAACTCATCGGGCAGAACCATATCTACAAAAGGAGCTCCATTACGAAGCGCACCTGGTTTTTTAGCAAGTATAGGGAAGTAATGACTTGGGTTGTAGTAGGTTTGGCCTCTTGTGAATCTGCGCTCATGGCGACCAACCTCAACACCGTTATATATAAAAACCACCTTATCGGCATAAGATTTGCACTGCACTACTTTTCCTGCACATGAGCATGCAACACTATAACTGTTACTATCAAAGCGCGCTAAGCAAGTGGTGGATATTTTAACGTCAGTTTCTTTGCAGCCATCAAATAATATTGGCGCTGACACCAGAGACATCCGTTCTTTTTCAAACACCTCATCTAAAGTTCTGTCTTTAAATTCAGGGTGTTTATGAGTTTTGTTATATGTGATAAGCTGGCTTGCTAACCGGTCATTCAGTTCTTGTAGGCTATTACCATCTGGCATTGGAGTAAAAAATTGTTGGCGGGATATTTAAACCTGACGCTCTACTATACCCTTCTCATTACCGCTAGCAGGTGTGCAGGCCGTAGGTTCAACACGATAATGTGCACAGAGACGTTCAAAATGAGGGTTCCATTCTCTCTCCTTTCCTACCAAAACCTTCTTTACGGCCGTCGTCATGTTATCATAGATGCCGCGAATCGGAGTGCCGCCAAAGAATTCAAAAGCGCGGATATGCGCATCAAAAACCATCTCATGCGTCTCATTTGGATAAATATAAACAAATCTTTTGCGTGAATAACATAGAACAAAATGAGCTACTTTCACTGATACAATCTCATCGTTTATCACTATCTTATCAGTGCTCCAATCAAACTGATAAGCTTCACCAGGAGCAAATGACAATGGTGCACAAGCAACTGTACTAACAGCAGATGAGCGTTCCTTCCATTTGGCAGAATAACGACCAACTGCTGAATAACTGCCATCATACCCTGATAATTGTAGCTCTTCAAATAAATGACGGATTGTCCGTTTAGGCCTCATTAGTTTGTTTTCACGAAGCAGCTTCTCCAAATATTCAATGTAAGGCCCCAATGATGAATGAGGTTGTAAGCTGCGCACATAAGAAGCTGAAGGGGAATTGTCACTTCGAATTATCTCACGGACTGTATTACGAGATACATTTAAGTCTCTACTGATAGAGCGTATTGCCTCTCCACCTCGATGACGATTAAGAATTTTCCTTCTACTTTCCATTATTAACATCTCCTAATTTGCACTCCAGCCATTCGTTAAAATAACAAGGAGTATAGATTGATAATAATGAATTAATACCATGACAAAAAACCACCGATAGGGTGGGTCATTTTTCAACGCGCATTAACCCATTTACTGGGTCATTATTGCACGCGCATCAACAGTTAGACTTAAGTAAAAATTATATCACTGATTATTGTATAGTGGACTTGAATAATCGTTTTTCTGATTGGAAGGTGATGATTTTATCTTCTCAACAAGAAGCAGCCATGTCTGAAAAAAATATAAAATTTAATCATTTATTAGATGTAATAACTGAACGATTTGATAGTCAATCATATGAAGAATTAGGAGGTATGTTTTTACAATCAGATGATATATATAGGGCTTTTCAATGTTATAAGGCGATCAAAAATAACGATAAAATTGATATATGTTATGAAGCACTTCTTTCTCATGAAACTACTAATTTAACCTTTCTAGAACAAATAGGAGATTATTGGCTTTCTGTGGGAGCCAAAGAAAGGGCTGCGTTAATTTACAATAAAATAATAGAAACCAGACCAGTCCAATTCCAAGACCCTATTTGGAGTAAGATTTTTTTTACAACAAGTGATGAAAATTTAGCAAGTAGTAAGCACGTGCAATTACAAGGAGAGGCTTTTGTAGTAGATTTATTAAAAGACTATGAATAATGTGATATTAATCTATAATTGAACTAAGTTCTTAAACTTAATCATATTATACGTTATTGGAACAGCACATTCTGATTTTGCATAATAATTTACAACAATCCTTATTCAAGAATTTGTAGGTTACTGCAGACTTGTACTTTAAGTTTTGTCCATATAGGAATAGGTGTATTTAGATAAAAGGAGTCTAAACAGCCTGTATTGATCTCTTATTATATTGATTTTACTGGGTCTATGATCGTGCTATTAGACATAGTATTCATCGGAGAATCAGGTAGTTCTTTGCGATTTAGAGACTCTTTCGGAGTAGCAGCTGCGTTTGTGTTGACGCGTTCTAGCTCTTTTGCTGTTGGGCATTTGTAAGAGGCTAGGTCTTTTTTTGCATCGTTAAGCATAGATTTAATTTGATTTATCTCTTCGCGTAGTTCCAAATTATCTGCATGGTTTTTAAGATCAATTCTATTATTTGCATCTACAATTGATGGATATACATTATTATCTCGGTTACTAGATGTGCGTTTTTGTCGAGATTTTTTCTTTTTTCCTTTTTCTGCGCGTTCATAATCGGCTTCTATCATTGCTTTATACATTTCTATATTTTCGCGAGAAATGTTTTCACCTTCATAAAATTCGTCTTCGTCTATTTCGTCTTCATCATATGCGCCATTTTGTATATTCTTTTTAGCTTGCGAAATATATTTTTTATTATAGATAGGAGCACGTTTACTACCATTAAAACCCTTGCGGTCAAAGAGTTTATTATTAGCAGAGCGCTTCATATAACCTTCCGGGCCACTAGCGCACCCGGCAAGGAAGGAAGCTAAAATGGTAAAAATAATCGCTGATTTGAGCATACTCTTCAATTTCATATTTAGATGAAAAAATAATTACTATAATCCATTAATGTCATATAAACGTTATAGTTGCAACCGAGAAGATTAAGTGCAACTATAAAATCACTCAATTATTTTTAAAACTGTGTCGGCTAAATACTTAGCTCCATCACTTTTTCTGTTTAATAGCTGTTTTGAAGCCTCTTTCAGCAATTCTCTATCGGTAACTAATTCATTGATTTTTTTGGCAAGTAGTGATGATGAAACTTCATTTTGGCGGTAGCACCAACTGGCATTACTATTTACTAATGCCATGGCATTAAAATATTGATGATCTTCTGAGGCATGTGGGTAAGGAATAAAAATAGCAGGCAGGCCAATATTGGTCAACTCTGCTATAGTGCTAGCCCCAGAGCGTGCAATAACCAGTTGAGTTTTATTATAAATTTCTGGCATATTATAAAAAAATTCAGCTAATTCATATTTTATATTTAGTATATTAGCATAATACTTAACCAGGTATTTTTGTTCTTCTTGAGAAGCTTGCTGAGTAACACTTATCTTAATTTGGGGATTTAGTTGTTTTAGTTTGTCTAGCGTATCTGGAATTAAAGAAGAAAATATTTTAGCCCCTTGGCTGCCCCCAAAAATAAAAATATGAAATTGCTTAGTGTCAAAATTATTTTTCTCGGGTAAAGATCTAATTTCGGAGCGCACTATATCTCCTGTAAAGAGTAACTTTGATTTAAACCCAATATCTATATTGTCTGTTTCTTTGTAAGATAGGGCTATGAGATTTGCCGATTTAGCAAAGAAACGGTTACTCTTTCCTAAAAAACAATTTTGTTCTTGTATTATCATTGGAATTTTTAAAATCCTGGCTGCAGCCATGGAGGGAAAACTTGGATAACCACCAAAACCAATGATTGCATCTGGCTTGATCCTACGTATTAAAGCAACAGATTTTATACAGGCGGAAAATAGTTTGATGGCTGATTTTATTTTATTAAATATACCAGACATACTAAGGTGCAGATCAAATATGTGAGGGGTAAGGGGGAGGTCTCCGGTTAAATATTTTTTGCATCTATAGTCTGTAACAAGATGAACCGTTACTTGTGATTTTGCTAGTTCTTCTGCAATTGCTATAGCTGGGAACAAGTGTCCCCCAGTGCCTCCTGCCGCTAATAAAATTGTTTTGTTTTGGGCCATTTTATCTAAATATCAATATGTTGTCTTCTATATTTAACAAGAGATGTTTTTCTTTTTGTTAGCCCAAGTAGCATTCCAATAGCTAGTGCAATTGCCAAAGTTGATGAGCCACCATAGCTAATAAAAGGTAAAGTCATACCCTTTGTCGGTAATAAGTTTAGCGTCACCCCCATATTTATAGTGGCCTGTAGACCAAATTGAGTTATTAACCCAATGGAAGATAATTGTACGAATTTGTTATTTTCATCTCCTAAGCGGATAAGTGTTCTAAGGACTATGAATGCAAAAACACATATTAACATAATACAAATAATTGCGCCAAACTCTTCACCTGCAACAGCAAATATAAAATCTGTATGTGAATCTGGTAAATGTTGTTTTACTAAACCTTCACCAGGCCCTCTGCCGTATAAGCCACCATGTTCAAAAGCTAAGATGGATTTTGTGACTTGGTAATTTTCATTACTTTCTGGGTCTAAAAAATTATTGATTCTTGCTGCTACGTGAGGCAATAACAGATAAGCTGAAATAATTCCAAGTAAACCACCAATTTTAGCTATCATAATCCAAACCAAGGGAAGGCCAGCTATAAATAATTGTACACCAAATACAGCAGTAACTAGTACAAGCATACCAAAATCTGGCTGTATGATAAGCAGTGCTGCGACAAGGCCATATAAACAGGCACATACACGAAAGCTTGGAAATTCTTCTTCATATTTAAGAGACAATACCCAACCAGTGACAATACAGAAAAATGGTTTGATAAATTCTGAGGGCTGATAAGAGAATCCAATAATACGTATCCAACGCGTGGCTCCTTTTATTTCATATCCATAAAATTTTACCAAAAATAACATGGCAATATTAAAGCAAAAACCTAATATACCAATACGTTTGATCCATTTTCTATTTAATGAAGAGAAAGAAATCACCAAAGTTGTAGCTATAAATAAATAAATAACTTGCCTTGAGGAGAAGTAGTTATCCGTTAGGCCAATTTTTTCTGCAACAGCTGAACTAGTTGTTGTAACTAACATTAAGCTAAAGGATATAAGAATAGCTAAGGCAATGATTGCTGGTTGGTCTATTCCACGCCACCAGTTTTTAATAAAATTATTATTGTTAAAATCTTGCATTGTAAAAATTAATGAATTTATTTCCTCGATCTTCAAAGTTATTAAATTGATCAAATGAAGCACAGGCTGGTGCCAACAAAATATTCGCTGGTTTTTTTTCTAAAATAGCGTCATTTACAGCTGCGTTAAAGGCTTCTTCCATAGTTTCACAACTTATATAATCAATTTTTCCTTCTAAGTACTCTTTAAATAATACTCTGCTTTTTCCGAAGAGATAGGCTTTTTTTATATTTTTAAGAAAATTATCACAAGCTAGTAAGTTGTCTTCTTTAAAAACTCCTCCTGCTAGCCAAAAAATATTATCTAAAGCAGAGAGAGATGCTATAGCAGCGCTGACATTGGTAGCTTTACTATCATTATAAAAAGATATATGTTTATGCGTTCCAATAAACTGCATTCTATGTGCTAGTCCTTTAAAGCTGCTAATATACTTAATTATAGTTTTTCCATCGACCCCAATGGCTCTACATACCGCGAAGGCAGAGGCTATATTTTCATAATTATGCTGACCAGATAGGTTTTTTAATTCAGATAAATTATACGATTTAATATCAAAAAAATTATCGATAAGTTTTTTAGAGTCGCAGTATATGCCAGTTAATAAATTGATGGGAATAAGGTTTTTTTCGCCCGAATTAATTAGTTTATTGTATAATTTCTTTGAATCTTCGCTATTAGTTCCAATTATCTTTAAGCCATCACCAAGTAGGGCTTTTTCCTTTGCTTGGCAGTAAGCAGCGTAAGTTCCGTGTCTATCCAAATGATCTGGTGTAAGATTTAGTAACACAGCAATGGTCGGATTCATTGATGATAATAAATCTAGTTGAAAAGATGATAATTCTAAAATATACCCTTTCGCATGTTGTGGTAAAGAGAGTACTGGTAGACCAATATTTCCGCCGATATGGTAATCAAGCTTGCTTTCTTGCAAAATATGCCCAATTAATGACGTTACTGTGCTTTTACCATTAGTACCGGTTATTACAATGATTTCTGAATCATAATTAGTTTCTAGAAACAACTCAATATCAGATAAAATCAATATGTTGTATTTTGAAGCTAATGAAAATATTGCATGTGAGCCAGGAATTCCTGGGCTAATAATTATCATGTCTAGGGTTTGCCAGACCGGGTCTGATAAGGGTAGTAAATATTGTTGTTCAACCTTATTTCGGTTTGTTTCTGAATCATCCCAGCAGATAGTTTTTTGAGCATTCTCTTGTAAGAAGTCAAAACTAGAGATTCCGCTAATGCCTAGGCCAAATATTCCAATTTTTTTATTGTTATTAGTCATAACTTATTTTTTACCTGCGTTTGCAGCTAGTGAGGCTGAGACAAATTTTTCAAGGTCTCCATCTAATACAGCATTGGCATTACTAGTTTCGTGGTTAGTACGTAAATCTTTTACCATTTGATATGGTTGCAATACATATGATCTAATTTGATGTCCCCATCCATTGTCAGTCTTAGCTGCGTTTTGTTTATTTATTTCTTCGTTTTTCATTTGTAGTTCACGTTCAAATAATCTAGCTTTTAGCATCTGCATAGCTTCTGCTTTATTACGATGTTGGGAACGGTCATTTTGACACTGCACCACAATATTAGTTGGTAGATGAGTAATACGCACCGCAGAGTCTGTGGTGTTTACGTGTTGACCTCCTGCACCAGAAGATCTGTATGTATCAATTCTTAGATCTTTGTCTTCAATATTGATATCTATGCTTTCATCAACTTCTGGATACACCCAGCACGAAGCAAAACTAGTCATTCGTTTACCTGCGGAATTAAAAGGGGATATGCGGACTAAACGATGTACACCAGATTCTGTTTTCATCCACCCATAGGCCATATCACCTTTAAATTTAATACAACAGGACTTTATGCCCGCTTCTTCGCCAGAAATTATATTGATGATTTCTGTTGTGAAGCCAAGTCGCTCACCAAAGCGTATATACATACGCATCATCATAGACGCCCAGTCGTGGCTTTCTGTGCCACCAGCGCCAGCGTTGATTTCCAAGAAGCAATTATTGCTATCTGCTTCACCTGAAAATAGGCATTCAGTTTCTAATTTTTCGGCAATAATAGCGATATTTTTTAGCTCTTGTTGAACTTGTTGAATAACAGATTCATCTTCTTCTTCCTCTGCCATTAGTGCAAGTTCAATATTTTCTTGCACTCCATCATTGATGTAATCATATGATGTGATGATTTTTTCTAGTAAACTTTTCTCCTTGAGCACAGCGCTTGCTTTTTGTTGATCGTTCCAAAAATCACTGGCAAGTGATAGCTCCTCTAGTTCAGATATACGTGTTCTTGCACTATCTGGGTCAAAGGGACCTCTTGAGCAATATAAGTGATTCCTCTATTTGGTTTTTTAAATTTTCTAGTTCTGCGCGCATTTTTATTACCTCAAAATGATATTTTGCTATATATTACCTTGTATCTTGACTAATTTGTAGCAAATTTTTAAAAAAATAATAAATGACCAATAAAGAATTTATCCGAAACTTTTCTATTGTCGCACATATTGACCATGGAAAATCTACTCTAGCTGACTGTTTAATAGAATATTGCGGTGGCTTAGAGAAGCGTGAAATGAGTAAACAAGTGCTAGATTCAATGGATATTGAGCGTGAACGTGGTATCACTATTAAAGCACAAACAGTGCGGCTTGAATATAAAGCGAAAGATGGAAATACCTATCATCTTAATTTAATGGATACTCCTGGGCACGTGGATTTTTCCTATGAAGTAAGTAGATCGCTTGCAGCATGTGAAGGTTCTTTGCTTGTGGTGGACGCAAGTCAAGGGGTGGAAGCTCAAACATTAGCAAATGTATACCAAGCAATTGATAATAATCATGAGATTATTCCAGTCTTAAATAAAATCGATTTACCAGCTGCTGAGCCAGAAATGGTAAAACAGCAAATCGAAGAAGTAATCGGTATTGATACTAGTGATGCCCTGATGATTTCAGCTAAGAATGGCATTGGTATAGAAGCAGTACTAGAAGCTATCGTACATCGTTTGCCAGCGCCTAAAAATAACTTTTTAGATATAGATAGTCCAAATGCGCTAAAAGCGTTGCTCGTAGATAGCTGGTATGATCAATATCTTGGAGTAGTTATTTTGGTTCGAGTATTTCAAGGATCATTGAAAAAAGGCATGAAAGTCAAAATGTTTTCTACACAAAAAATATATCATGTAGAAAATGTTGGCTATTTCACCCCCAAGAAAGTAATGTGTGATTCGCTTGACGAAGGGCAGCTAGGTTTCTTTACCGCTTCAATCAAGAAAGTTACAGATTGTAAAGTTGGTGATACAATCATGGAAGATAGCAAGCAAAACCTTACTATGCTACCAGGTTTTAAACCTAACCTTCCAGTAGTGTTTTGTGGTTTATATCCATCTGACGCTTCAGAGTTTGAAGCACTTAAGGATTCTCTTGAAAAATTACATTTAAATGATTCTAGCCTTGAATTTGAAACGGAAAGTTCTAGCGCTTTAGGCTTTGGTTTTCGTTGTGGTTTTTTAGGATTATTACATCTTGAAATTGTACAAGAAAGATTAGATCGTGAATTTGATTTAGATTTAATTACTACAGCTCCAAGCGTTATTTACAAGCTAAATCTTAGAGATGGTAAACAGCTAGAAGTCCATAACCCAGCAGATTTTCCTGATGTGCAATCAATTGAATCAATGTTAGAGCCGTGGATTAAGGCAACGATCATGGTACCAGAAGAATATCTAGGTTCAGTCCTTGCATTATGTACAGATAAGCGTGGAGTGCAGGCTGATATGAGGTATATATCAGGTAGAATTATGCTGATTTACCATTTGCCACTAAATGAAATTGTTTTTGATTTTTACGATCGTTTAAAAAGCTGCACTAAAGGTTATGCTAGTTTTGATTGGGAAATGCATAGTTATGAGGAAAGCAATCTAGTGAAATTAAGTATTCTAGTAAATAGTGAGCCAGTAGATGCTCTTTCAACTATTGTTCATAGATCAAGAGCTGAATTTCGTGGTAGAGAGCTTTGTACTCGTTTAAAAGATCTAATACCAAGACAACTATTTCAAATTGCAATACAAGCAGCGATTGGTGGCAAAATAATCGCTAGAGAAAACGTGAAAGCGATGCGTAAAGATGTGCTTGCCAAATGTTACGGTGGTGACGTATCTAGAAAACGTAAGCTTCTGGAAAAACAAAAGGCTGGTAAAAAAAGAATGCGTAATGTTGGTAATGTAGAAATTCCACAATCAGCATTCATCGCAGCGCTAAAGGTTGGGGATGATTGAGTTTGATAAAAATCATGATAAGCTAGCTATTATCGCTCCAGCCTCGGGTTGTAAAGATAAACTTGGGTACATGGACCAAGCAAAAAGCCTTCAGCGCTTGCAGACACTTATTAGTTTTTTTGAAAAAAATGAATTTCAATATAGTTATAATGAGAAAATATTTTCCGGTGACAAGTTAGAATATTTTGCAGCATCTAAAACAGAGCGTGTAGAACAGTTAAAGACGGCACTTCAAGACCCGCAAGTAAAGATAATATTTGCCTTTCGTGGTGGTTATGGTTGTGCAGATATTGCATTTGATTGTTTAGATATAATACCGTCTGGCCCTAAAATTCTTATAGGGTTTAGCGATATTACAGTTTTACACCTGCTATTTAATCAATATTATAAATTCCCATCTATCCATGGTGTTATGGATGCCCAAAAGACAGAAATGTTGGAAGAAGTCATCTCGGTTATTTCTGGTAATGATATGCAAGTAGAATTAAATCCTTTAACGAAATCTGCTAAAAACAACAAACTAAGTGGAGAGATGATTGGTGGTAATTTAACTGTATTATGCAGTGTAATTGGCACCAAATTGCAGCCTATAACTAAAGATAAAATCTTATTTATAGAAGATATAAGCGAAAAGGGATATCAAGTGCACAGACACATGGTGCATATGTATAGAGCAGGTTTGCTTACTGACGTTAAGGGGGTTATCTTTGGAGAATTTACAGACTCAGATCACTGCATAGATGCAACTATTACATCTTTTATTGAGGAATATTTATCTGATATTGCTGTTTATGGGACTGATTATATTGGTCATGGTATGGTCAATCATCCAATTACCATAGGAGCGTTGGGAGAAATCTCAGCCAATAAGTTAACTGTCACTAGCCCTTTTAAAATAATTTTATAATATGCAGATTCGAGTCGGCACCAGAAAAAGTAAACTTGCTCTAATTCAAACTAATATGGTTATAGAGCTTATTAGCTCTAAGTTACCTGATGTTGAATGCGTCATTGTGCCAATTATCACTACTGGTGATAAGATTACGGATAAAAATTTATATGATATTGGTGGTAAAGCTTTATTCTTAAAGGAGCTAGAAGAGCAGCTGCTAGATAATAAAATTGATTTAGCGGTACATTCTTTAAAAGATGTACCTGGTCTATTGCCAGAAGGCCTATCCATTGCAGCCACGCTTGAGCGAGAGGACCCAAGAGATTGCTTTGTTTCTTTGAAATATAAATCTATTGAAGATTTGCCTATTGGCGCAATAGTTGGGAGTTCATCAGTGCGTCGCAAAGTAATATTACAAAAAATGCGGCCAGATTTAAAAATTGTACAATTTCGTGGCAATATTAATACTAGGTTGCAAAAGCTTCAAAACGAAGAAGTAGATGCAACTATTTTGGCGTGCGCAGGGTTGATCAGGGGTGAGTTGTTTAATCCTCAATATTGTTATCCATTAGAAGTGGATCAGATGTTACCAGCTGCAGGCCAGGGTGTAATAGCTATAGAAATTCGTACTGAAAATAAGGAGATGCAAGATATTTGCAACCAGATTAATCACCAGGCAACTTGGGCGTTGGCTGCAGCTGAACGTGGTTTGCTATCATATCTAGATGCTAGCTGCCGCACTCCATTATCTGCATATGCTATTTTTGATGGAGATGTAATTAAAGCTCATTATATGATGTCTGACATTACGGGTAAAAATATAAAATACCATCATGAAGTTGGTGATACGAGCACTGCTTCTGAAATGGGTGTTAAAGCGGCGGTGGCTTTGTCAAATTATACCATTTAAAAAATCACCCTTTTGATGATCTATTCTTCAAATGGCGTTTTCGATGTCAATATGTTATTGATCCGTCCAAATAAATCATTAATAATTATCGACATAACTTTAGATTAATTTATACCGTTAGTTAATAAAAATTAATTAATAGGAAAAAACAATGTCGGAAGTCAAAGAAATTTCAATTAATGAGCTTTATGAATTAGACGCTTTGTTGAAATACAACCCATATATCTATCGATAACTAAGGCATACAAAATAGTGCTTTTTATAAAAACATGAAAGAGGTGAGCGGGCTTAATATGTCTGGTCCTAATTGTTCGCCTGAGGTTTTGCTGCTTGTCACAAAATTGCTGCAGCGGTAGCACCGTTACATACTCTTGAGGTTAGCGAAAATAATATAGGGTATTGTGCTTCAGATTTTGTAGAAGCTATTAGTAAATCACCATCATTACATACTCTTGGTATGAGTGTTAATGATATACAGATCAAAGCACCAGAAGAGAGTTGGGCAGAAATGACAATATTTAATATTATAGCAAATAGTGGTTATTTATCATTATACGAGATGCAACAAATAGCAGGTGATGAAATTTTGGCTCCTATTAATAGGAGAAGAAGTTCATATGTCTAATGATTCTGTAATTTAAAAAGTCTAATCAGATATGCCTACCGGCTATGGTATAAAATGCTACTTTTTTATTGTTTGTATTTTATTCATAGCCGGTTAGCTGCTAAATTGCTCTTTGATTACTCTGTCTTCAAACGTATGGCGTTCATCAAATAATATTTTTATTACTTGTTTGTTGCTTGAACGCACAGATACTGATTTAATATCCTGAAATTCATAGAAATCAGCTACAGCATTTACTGGGCGGTTTTCATAATTTAATATATTAAATTTAATAGTAACATCAGCTGGAAGTAGGGCGCCATTCCATCTTCTTGGGCGAAATGGACATATTGGTGTTAAACATAGTACTTTTGATGTTAATGGTACTATAGGCCCACCAGCTGAGAGATTATAGGCACTGCTACCAGCTGGAGTAGAGACTAAGGCTCCATCAGCTGAGAGTTCCATGCGCTCTATACCGTCAATTTCAATTTTAAACTTAGCTGCTTGATTAGTTTTTCTAAAGATAGATACTTCATTAATAGCTAGCGCTTCAAATTTTTTCCCATTTACGCCAATGGCTTGCATTTCTAGTGGGTATAAGTTAGTAGTTTTTGAATTTTTTATGTTTTCTAGGAAATTATCTAAGCGCAGGCTATTCATTAGGAAGCCTATACTTCCAGCGTTAATTCCATAAAAAGGTACATTTAGGTGCATATATTTATGTAGTGCGTGTAGCATGCTTCCATCGCCGCCTATGACTATAATTAGATCAGCATCTTCTGGCATGCATTTTATAAAAATTTTCTCTAAAGAAGTCATGATTCTAGATGACTCTTCAGTTGCTCCAGAAATTACTGCAATTTTTTGCATTTTAAAATTTTGTTTTTCCATAGAAGATATATTATATGGTTTAAAAATAATACGATAAAGGCGGAGGCAATTACATCGCTTGCAAAGTGACCTCCCATCACAATACGTGAAACTCCAACAAAAGTCCCAAAAAACAGTCCTAATATATATATTCGATTAAAATACATGGCACTCATGATATATGCTATAGCTGTAAAATAGAAGCCCATAGCAGCATGACCAGAGGAAAAAGAGCAATTTGTTTCGCATTGGTTAGAAATAATAAATGCTGGAGTGAATTCTTTCTTTCCAGAGAATTCCATTATTTGCTTCGGGCGTGCTCTACCAAAATTTTCTTTTAATACAGAGTTTACCATAATTCCAGGACCAATAGCTGCGCTGATAAATAAGAAAAAGGCCCAGGATCTTAAAGCTGGTTTGATGTTTTTATGTCTTATTGCAAGGTAGATCATATACAAAAAGCATACGGCAACAAATAATTTAGTTGTAAAAGGAACAAGACGGAAAAAGAACTGCACAATGGCTTGGTTCTTATACTTAAAGCCTAATTCTGAATGGTAAAAAAGCTCAGATACGGTTATATCTAAGTTAGGAAAAAACATAAAAATTAACAATAATGTCCCAGACATTATTAAGCTTACAGTAACCAAAGGGTTATTAATCATAGACTGAACATTGATAATAGGTTATAACTAACTATTCAAAAATTTTTTTAATAATATAGTAAAATAAATGTCATTCAACCTGAAAGCATATAAAGATAAATTATTATTTGTACCACTTGGTGGTTCAAACGAAATAGGAATTAATGTAAACTTGTATCATTTGCAAGGAAAATGGATCATGGTCGATTGCGGCAGTGGCTTTGCAGATGATCATCTACCAGGCGTAGATATGGTAGTAGCTGATGTTAGCTTTATCGAAGAACATAAGAAAGATCTGCTAGGTATAGTTTTAACCCACGCGCACGAAGATCATTTAGGTGCTATTCAATATTTATGGAACGAGCTTGAATGCCCAATTTATACTACAAAATTCACCAAAGCCTTCTTAAAGAGCAAATTATCAGAATATTCATTTTCTAAAGATATGAAAATTCATGAAGTAGACCCAAAAGATAAATTAGAATTAGGTCCATTCTCTATTGAAATGATTGGTCTTACACATTCAGCCCCAGAAATGCAGGCTCTAATGATTAGAACTTCTGAAGGTAATGTGCTACATACAGGTGATTGGAAATTTGATCCACGACCTATAGTAGGTGAAGCTTCAGATCAGAAAGCTCTAAAAGCTTGTGGTGATGAAGGAGTGCTTGCATTAGTTTGTGATTCAACAAACGTGTTCAACCCAGGAGTATCTGGTTCTGAAGGAGATGTGCGTGAAAGCCTTGTAAAAATTATAGCAGAATGCCCCAAAATGGTGGTGGTGACAACATTTGCATCAAATTTAGCGCGTTTAGATACTATAATTCATGCTGGTCAGAAAGCAGGTAGAAAAGTAGCTCTCACTGGTCGTAGTTTGCATAGAATGTTTGCTGCTGCGCAAGAAAGTGGTTATTTAAATGATATTATTCCTTTAATAGATGAAAGATCAGTTGGTAATTATAAAAGAGAAGATCTGCTAATTATAGCCACCGGATGCCAAGGTGAATCTATGGCTGCTACAGGTAAAATGGCGAATGGTTCTCATCATTCTATTAAGCTGGCTGCAAAAGATACTGTTATTTTCTCTTCTAAAATTATTCCAGGTAATGATAAAAAGATCTTCAGTTTATTTAATGTTTTTGTTAAAAAGGGTGTTGAAGTCATAACTGAAAGAGATCATTTCGTACACGTTTCTGGTCATCCAGCTGTTGAAGAGCTGAAAGAGATGTATAAATTAATTCGTCCTAATGTTTGTATTCCAGTACATGGTGAACCAGTTCATATCCATGAACATGCAAAATTAGCAAGAGCTAATGGTATTAAGCATGCAGTTGAGGTGGAAAATGGTAGCGTTGTTCTACTGGAAAAAGATGGTTCAAAAGTTATAGATACCGTCAAGAATGGTTATTTAGCTGTTGATGGTAATTATTTACTACCAGAAGATTCAGTTATCTTCAAAATGCGTAGAAGAATGCGTGAAGATGGTATTGTAGTTGCATCTATTGTGCTAGATGCTAAATTAAAATTAGCAACTCCCCCGATGCTTTCTATGCCAGGATTGCTTGATCATATCGAAGATGGGGAATTGATTTTATCTATCAAGCAAGAGGTAACACACGCTTTACAAGATCAAAGAAAAGCTTCTAAAGGAGTTTTGATTAATGATCAAATAGAAGCATGTATTAGAAGAGCCCTTCGTAGAATTATCAAGAGTGAAACAAATAAAACTCCAGTAATTATAGTAAATATTGAAGAAATTGATTAAAAAAAATTATCCTCAGGTGAATTTAACTGCTCACCTGAGGATAATTTATTATTCGCTATCGTCTGTGCTTGATGCAGATGCTCCCATTAATTCTCCTGAAGCAGTTATTAACAGTAAGTCATGTGCTGTAGTATCCTCTAGCATGTCTATTACAGGATTAGACATTACAACTTCGTCTATTAATTCTCCTGATGCAGAAGCAGTTATTGATGCTAACTCTATACCCTGTACCACTGGAGTATCCTCGATTACCTCTATTATAACACTAGACTTTTTTGTAGGCTCAAATATTTGAAGCTCTTCTTCACTAGAATCACTTAATAATTCCGGATGGTGCATTACTTTTTTAGTTTTCGTATGTTTATGATGAATTTTAGTTGGTTGTTGTTCTTCATCTATTGAAGTATCTTCTTCATGAGTATTAGATATACTATTTTTTGTCCCTAAAGATGTTGGTGCTGCTATAAGTTTTAAGGCATCAGATGCGCCACCTGCTAATCTCTCAGCTGTTGCATTTGGTAAACCAGTTCTGGTAAAACCCATCTCTTTATTTACGGTTTCAAAATCGATATCTTCAATATGTATTTTCTGCTTTTTAGTTGTTTTATGCCCCCATTCTACGTCTTCATCAACCATTTCATTTTCTATATCAACAGTAGTGGTATCTTGTGTAACGGAAGAAAATTTTTGTTTAAAATGGAAGAATGATCCTATGGAAACTCCTCCTGAGATTAAAGACATAACGCCAGATGTTATTGCTATAATTAGTACTATTTCTATTCCCATTTCAATTACCTATATTTAAGTTAACTTAATAGGAGAGATAAGTAATTATCTAGAATTATATTAATTACCTCTCATACTTTATGTTAAGCACTGATAATTAACGAATGGTTAAAATTTTAATAAAAAATTATTTAATCAATCAACTTCATTGAATAGATTAAGTTTTTTTCTAATTAAAATTAAGGCATTGCTAACTTAAGATAGATAACTCACCATTTCTCTTTGCCATAAGTAATCTAAATGAATACTCCAACATTGTCTTACACTTGCTATAGCATTTT
>Ga0335396_10002997_pt1 | contig 19898 bp, 19 predicted proteins | sample FRY02_FD_205743 | JGI IMG/M metagenome (GOLD analysis project Ga0335396, IMG submission 205743) | Freshwater microbial communities from Lake Fryxell liftoff mats and glacier meltwater in Antarctica - FRY-02 (spades assembly) (version 2) | ecosystem: Environmental > Aquatic > Freshwater > Ice >... | reverse complement strand
CCAACGGCGACCCCACCGCACCAAATAAAATTGCGTCATGCAGCCGGAGCTTTTCGAACGTCTCATTACCGAGAATTTCACCATCTCGAAGAAAGCGGTCCGCTCCTAAGTCGAATTCTGTCACGTCCAACTTAAGACTTGCAGCCTTGAGAACTTTTAATGCCTCGGCTACGACTTCTGGCCCTATGCCATCACCGCCGATTAGTGCGATGCGGAACACCTCTTCATGATTTAACATGGTTATCGGTTTTTCAAAATTGATTTCCAACAATCGCTGTCGCTTCTACCTCTATCCAAAGATCCGGGTGAAGCAGAGCACTTATCCCTACGAATGCACTTGCAGGCGGAACATCCATATGCGCGAAGGCCTCGCCGTGCGCTCTTCCAGCTTCCTCCCACAAAGAAATATCAGTGATAAATACCCTTGTACGAATTATGTCTTCCGCTCTGCCCCCAAGTGCTTCTACTGCGCCGACAATAATACCGATCACTTCCTTGGCCTGCGCGTACATATCGCGCGGATGAAGAATCTGGCCATCAGGACCACTCGACGATGTACCTGCAACCTCGATCAGATTACCGACTCTGACAGCCCGAGAATAGCCAACTTTAGACCATGACCTATTGGACGGAATTCCAATTCGTTTTCCAGGCACTGACATCACATCTCCTTCGTTACTCACAATTGATACCAAAGATCCTTCGACGACCCTCACCCATCGGGAGTAATCAAGCACAGAACTGCACCAGTCTTGACTTCATCACCTTGCCCAACAAGAATTTCACTCACCACACCCGTAAAAGGTGCCTCAACATCGACTTCAACTTTGTCAGTCTCAACTCGCAGAATTGGTTCACCCTGTGCAACATGTGTCCCTACTTCAACCAACCACTCAATTACCACCACTTCATCGACGGTGTCGCCCAATCGAGGAAGCACCACTTCCTTGCTCATTTGCTTTGACTACCAATTACATTCTGGAACATCGAAGCCACTGTGGCTAACGGGCTTGCAAGAACCCGTTCGATCGAATCTTCAATTCGCTTAGCAACCGTTGCCCGCATCTCTTTGGCGCTCGCCACATCCAAAAGTGATGCTTCGATTAGTTGCTTTTCGTATAGAACAACCGGGTCACGTTTCAACCACTCATCCAATTCTCCGGCAGGTCTATATGCTCCCGCGTCCGCGCGAGAATGCCCAGAATATCGATATGTCTTGCATTCAATTAAGGTTGGCCCACCACCAGCACGAGCGCGCACGACTGCCGCAGAGACTGCAGCGGCAATCGCATCAACAGATTGTCCGTCAACAATCTCCGCTGGCATTGCATACGATGTGGCGCGAATCGATATGTCTGATATTGGTGTCGTAAGATTAATTGGCGAGTATTCACCATATGTGTTGTTCTCGCAGATGAACACCACGGGCAATTTCCAGATTGCCGCAAGATTTAGCCCCTCATGAAACGCTCCAATGTTGCTCGCGCCATCTCCAAAAATTGATACGGCACAACGATCTTCCCCAAGCACTTGGGCGCTCAGTGCGGCTCCCACGGCGATCGGTATACCAGCACCGACAATTGCCGAAGTTGGTAAAAGCCCAACTGATGGCTCACTGAGGTGCATCGAACCACCGACACCGCCAATTACCCCAATCGAGCGACCCATGACTTCGCCAAGTACCGAATCTACCGTTAGACCTAATGCAAGCGCCGTGCCGTGACCGCGGTATGTACAGCACACATGATCAGACGGTCGGATCGACATTGCGATAGCCACCGATATTGCCTCTTGTCCCTGACAGGTGTGCGTCGTCCCGTGCACTAGTCCTTCGGCGAATAGGTCCTTGATTCGATCTTCCAAAACACGAATTTCAAGCATTCGATCCCAACGCAAAATAGGATCGCTAAGCATACGACGACGCTCAAGAGGTGTATTGGTCATGAAACATACCCTTCAGTAATCCACCATGGTTTTGGTCGCTCATTAGTCCTCACTAAGGTTCCAATCTGCTCCCTGACGTAGTCCACGGAGGGCAGGAACTTTTGTTCAAGATGTGCAGGCTGTGGCACTGGAACGTCCGGACAAGTGATGCGGTGCACGGGAGCCACCAGCACATCAAAGCACTCGGCGGCCACGTACGATGCGATCTCAGTACCCCAACCACCTGAAAATGGGCTTTCTTCAACAACTACAAGTCGTCCAGTACGTGAAACCGATTCACAAACCAATTCACGGTCCCATGGAATGAGTGATCGCAAGTCAATAATCTCTGCATTCCAATGTGCGTCCTTCGCAGCGGCTAGGGCAGTGCGAACCATCTGACCTAGAGCAACAACTGTCACATCATTACCTGATTGTAAAATTTCGCCAACACCGATCGGAATAATGCCATCTTCACCAGTGACAACATCTTCACGCTCCGCGTACAAAATTCGAGGCTCAAGTACCACCACGGGATCTTCGTCGCGAATCGCTGCGCGTAACAACCCGTAGGCCGTACGCGCACCTGAGGGAACAACGAGTTTCAAACCTGGTGTCGCGTACAGCCATGTCTCAAGTGTTTGTGAATGCTGCGAACCAAACCCAAGTCCGCTTCCAACAGATGCCCTAAGCACCATCGGCACGTTGTAGGAGCCGCCAGATAGGTAGCGAAACTTACTGGCTTCAGTGACGAGTTGATCCAGTGCCACACCAAGAAACTCGATGAACATGATCTCGACCACAGGGCGAAGACCGGTCGCAGCTGCACCAACTGCCGCGCCTACAAAGCCCATCTCCGAAATCGGAGTATCGCGTATCCGCAACGGTCCAAACTCATCAAGAAGCCCTTCAGACGTCTTGAATGGTCCTTCCGCTGCCGCAATGTCTTCACCAAATACCACGACCCGAGGATCCGACCGCAACTCGTCGGCGAGCGCCATCGCAATCGCCTGGCGCATACGCATCTTCATTTGAGATATCTCCACCTACGAAACATGTTTTGCTGACTCTCCTGCCTCGGTTTCAACTTGACTAAGAGACCGTATCGTTATACAATATTGGAATCGATTCCAGTATACATCTAAAAATGACGCGAGTCAAACAAAGACAGGAAGATCCATTGTTTATCTGCATCCTCCTCGACTATTTCAGTGTCGCAAATTCACTAAAGGAACCAGCCTGATGCCTCATACGCCACTAATCATCGAGCGGATAGAAACGATTGCATTGCGTGTCCCACTGGGACAGACATACCAAGGCAGTCATTACAAGATGACACATCGATCTCCAATAATCATTCGGCTCTATACTTCAGCAGGGATAATTGGACAGGGATACACAGGCGACGAGGATTCGACACTGGAATCGATTTTAGAAATCATCGATAACGAAATTTCTCCAAAGCTGATTGGTCAGGATGCTCGCCATGTCGAGCGGTGCTGGGATCTGACGCGCAAAACAACTTTCGACATTCTGCGGGATCGACGGCTTGCACTCGTTGCGACTGCCGCAGTCGATGCCGCAATCTGGGACGCTTACGGGCAATTACTGAACGAGCCACTTTGGCGACTTTGGGGTGGCTTTCGAAATAGTCTCCCCGTAATCGAAATTGGCGGTTACTACGGTATGAAACTGTCCCTCGATAAAGAAATAGAGCAGACACGCAAACGGGGTGTGGCCGGCATGAAGCTCAAAATCGGTGGTCAGTCTCCTGCCGCGGACGCAGCAAGAATCAAACTCGCCCGCAAGGCCGCGGGACCCGACTTCATAATCATGGTCGACGCCAATCAAGCTTGGAAACCAAAAGAAGCCATCGAATTCGTTCGATTGGCGGAAGACCTTGACATCACTTGGTTTGAAGAACCGTGTGAATGGGATAATGATGTCGCTGACATGCGAAACGTGCGATTCAGCACGGGAATTCGAATTTGCGCAGGACAGAGCGAATACTCTGCCGCAGGTTGTCGCCGTCTGATGGAGGGAGACGCAATTGATTACTGCAACTTCGATGCATCATGGTCTGGCGGCCCAACCGAATGGCGTCGCGCTGCGGCTATTGCCCAGACCTTCAACGTCGCCATGGCTCACCATGAGGAACCACAAGTTGCGAGCCACTTATTAGCATCCATTCCTCATGGGTCTTACCTCGAAACCTTTAGTCCTGATCGCGACCCAATCTGGCCAAACTTGGTCATGAATCGTTCCGAGTTGGTCGATGGCATGCTCCAACTCCCGGATCGGCCCGGTTTTGGCTGGGTACTTGACGAGGACTACATCAAAAAATACCGAATTAACTAAAAGGGGAGAATTGATGTCTGAAAAGTCGCTTTCGGGTAAGGCAGTCCTTGTAACTGGTGCAGGTGGTGGAATTGGCCGAGCAACGGCGCTCGCGTTCGCCGAGGCAGGCGCGCGCGTTGCGTGCCTTGATCGCGATGTGCCATCGCTCGAACAAACCGTCAGTTTGCTTCATGGAAATGGATTTCCCATCGTTGCAGATCTTTCCAATGTTGCAAACTTTCCATTAATGCTTGATGAGGCCGAAAAGCAGGTCGGGCCACTCAGCGTCCTGGCACACATCGCGGCGGTACTACGTCGGCTTAATATTGTTGATGTGACCGAAGACGACTGGGACTTTCACCTCAATATAAATGCAAAGTCGACCTTTTTTCTCGGTCGCGAATTTGCCGAGCGATTAAAGCGAAACGGGAGCACTGGCGCGGTCGTCAACACTTCATCCCAAAGTTGGTGGACCGGCGGACTTGACGGCTCGATTGTTTATGCGGCGTCGAAAGGTGCAATTGTCACTCTGACGCGCGGATTCGCTCGTCAATATGCACCATCCAACATTCGATTCAATGTGGTTGCGCCAGGTTTTGTCGACACTCCGATGCTAACGAACGGACTTGATGATGCAGCAATGAAACGAATGTTAGACCAGACGCCAATCGGCCGATTGGCAACCCCCGAGGAAGTCGCAAATGCCATCCTCTTCCTTGCTTCACCATCTGCCTCGTACATCACTGGCGCCACATTGGTAGTAACGGGCGGCCAGTTGATGTTCTAAGATTTTGGCGCGAAGAGTCATACCTCTCTGGCGGGGAGAGGCTACCAAGTTGATTAAGCGATCCTGCCTACTTGTGCCGCTCGAAAAAAGTTCGTTTAGCATCACTTTTATTTCTTATTGCTACAAATTTCACCAATTCCCGACGAACGTAGCTTAATTCAAGATCCCAAATTAGAGACTGCTGGATGATCTCTAAGAAAGCAGGCCTTCGTGCAAATGACCGCAGATCAATATGAGATGGTATCTCGACCATGATCATATAGTTTCCTTTCGAACAGTAACGATCGTAAGGAAACCGCTGAGGTACATCAAGCTTTTGGCGAAATGTCCGTACTCGAGTTACGTCGCTGATGGACGAGAGCGCCGCAAGATGCTTACCTTCAAGCCAGTCGACGAACTCGCTTTCCCTCTCAATTCCTACCTCAAACCGTTCAACGAAAACAGATGATGAACCTAAAAAGTCTTGTCCAACCGGTCGCACGATTTTTCGAACTTCATAAATATTCCCAGTCATCCAGGCGACTTCACCATCTAAAGATGGGCATTTTCCCTCGAGAAACTCAAGACCATCTTTAACTGCTCCCCTTAATTCTGGTGAATCTAGCCAGTCGATCAACCCCGTAGTGGAGTCGGCCACATAGACAACCAAACGATTTCCATGGCCATTCAACACCCACGGCAACCCCGTTGATGAATCAAAATCACGAATGACCTGATAATTTGTTGCGCTCGTTACAGAATCGTGATCTAGGCTGTCGTCGAAATGCTTCGGAATCCAGGCGTCGAAACTTTCGATTATTCGTGTTGGACACTCAATTCTGGTGACGAGTACCGACCTATTGTCCATCGCTCCCACACCTTCTCCCAGCAAACGCGTTCTTAACCTGCGGCAGTCTCATGACGTTCTAGATACGTCAGTCTTGCGTCATCTCGATTTCTGGTGACCGCACAGGTCGCCAATTCACGACGAACATAACTCAATTCGAGATCCCATGTCGAAGAATTTTGCAGTAGTGCCAAGAACTCGGGCATTCGCGCAAAAGACCTAAGATCAATTTGCCTTGGGATATCGGCCATGATCATGTAGTTGCCCTTCGAGCAATACCGGTCGTATGGAAACCGCCTTGGCACATCTGACTTTTGCCGAAATGTTCGCACCCGCGCTACTTCGCTTAGCGACGAAAGCGCCGCTAAGTGCTCGCCTTCAAGCCAACTAACAAATTTACTTTCCCTTTCGTGATCAACATCAAACCGCTCAACGAAGACCGACGACATATCCTCAAATTCTTTACCAATCGGTCGTACGACCTCTCGAACTTCATAAATATTCCCGGTCATATGGCCGTCATCGCCATCTAATGCTGGATATTGTCCCTCGCGTTCTGCGCCATCTTCAATAGCGCCCCTAATCATGGGCGAGTCAAGCCAGTCAATCAATCCGGAAGAGGAAGCTGCGGCGTACACAATAAATCGATTTCCATGGCCATTCAACACCCACGGTAAGCCCGTTGATGGATCAAAATCACGGATGACTCGATAATTCGCTGCCGCGGTTACTGAGTCGTGGTCTAAACTGTCGTCGAAGTGCTTTGGCATCCAAGCATCGACACCCTCAATCATTCGCGGAGGACACTCGATTCTGCAGACAACTAGCGGCCTATTGTCCATTGCTACTACTCCTTCTCTCTGCGAATGTATTCTTAGCATCCTGCTGATTTCGCAAGGCAAAATTAACGGAAACTTCGCGTGTCACGTATGGAAGCAAAGTGTCCCACCGAGCCGAATCAGCCAGTAACTCTTTCATCTTGCTGTTTTTAACGAACGCTCTCATGTCTGTTTCGCCAGGCAAATCGGCCATGATCATGTAGTTACCTTTCGAGCAGTAACGATCGTAAGGGAAACGCTGTGGCACGTCCCGCCTTTGATGGAATGTCCGTACTCGTGTTACGTCGCTGATGGACGAGAGCGCCACAAGATGCTTACCTTCAAGCCAGTCGACAAACTCGCTCTCCCGATCGCTCCCAACTTCGAATCGCTCAACGAAAACAGATGACGAACCTGAAAAGTCTTGTCCTACTGGGCGCACTACTTTTCGAACCTCATAAATGTTCCCCGTAAATGGTTCGCCGTCTAGTGCGGGGAATGAACTCTCGCGGTCAACTCCATCATCAATCGCCTCTCTTATGATCGGACCATCTAACCAGTCAAGTACATCTTCAAATGTGTCGATCACATACACGATGAATCGATTCCCATGGCCGTTAAAAATCCATGGTAATCCCGTATTGTTGTCGAAGTCTCTGATATTTCTGTAACTTGCGACGCTTGTGACACCCTCGTGATCCAGGCTGTCATCAAAATGTTTTGGCATCCATGTATCAACGCCTTCCATCATCTGCAGGGGACACTCAATTCTACAAACGAGCAAGAATCTATTGTCTGGTATGGTCATTTGGTATTCCTTTCATGGTTTGTGGATAAAAATAGGTCCGTTAGTTATTTGGCCAGATGTCGACGTACAGCCATCTCATGGAGAGCATTGGGGGGGAAATGCTCCCAAACAATTGATCGTGCCGCCGCAGCTTCCGGAGGGAGAGTCTTCATTATCTCATTGATTTCCTTCAGATCGTCTATGCTCATTTTCCATTCTTCGGCACCAGCGATAGCGGCAATCTGCAGCGACGTTTTCGCGCCAATCAGGACCGAACTAACGCCAGGATTTGACAGCACCCAGGCGATTGCCATTTGGACCAGGGTATGACCCCTATCTCGAGACCATATTTCAAGCCGATTTGCGAGACTTACCCAGTCTCTATAAATGCCAGGTTGAAACCTCGGGAGAAAACTTCGCTCATCATCTTTTTCGAAAACTCGACTCGAATCTAGACCGTCTGCCAATAATCCTCTTGCGAGCGGGCTGAACGCCAAGACATTTACGCCGTTTTTCTCACACCATGGGATAATCTCTTGCTTCACAGGAAGGTGTAAATCATCATCTGTTTCGCCTTGATCAAAAAGAGAATACAAATTCTGGCTTGAGAATAATGGGTTTTGTTTGTGCATTATTCTTAATTGACTCAGCGAAAAATTGCAAACACCGGCGTGTCGAATTTTATTGCTATCGATTAATCGTTGAAGAATGTCAGAAACCTGGTCCAGGGACGGAGGGGATTGAAATCCCATAACCCAGTCTTGTGGGCCATGCAATTGATAAAGATCAATCCAGTCAGTCTTTAAATTTCTTAAACTATTCTCGAGAGCTCGTTCGACATTCTTGAAGGTGTACTCCTCACATGGGAATACCTTCGTGGCCAGAAACACCTTGTCTCGCCGTCCCTGGAGTATTTCGCCAACGCGCGACTCAGAATCAAGATACGCCTCGGCCGTATCAAAAAATGTCCAACCGACTTCAATCGCGGCATCAATAGTAGAGCGCGCCTCCTGCACATCTACTGGCCCATATCCCCCACCCAATGGATAACACCCCAACGCAATTCTTGGAAGGCTATACGGTTTTTGTAAAATGCCCATGACTACCTGCTTTCGCGAGAAGTAGAGATTGACATCCCACTCTCGGGTTCAAAAAGATGTAAGCGAGCTGACTCTTTCGCGATGACGACAACATTGTCGCCAACCCGCAATGTTCTCCACCCGGGCAGACGGACTATGAACCGGTTTATTGACTTACCATTTTGTTCAACTAAATCTTGACCAATCTTCGAATCAGCGGAAAGCGTTTCATCTCCAAAGCCAACACGCCCGATTTGAAGATCCACATACACCAACGTCTCGGCTCCCAACGGTTCTATGAGTCCAATCTTTCCCGATAAACCTTGAAGATTTGGAGACCCTAAGTCAAGGTCTTCTGGTCGCAAGCCGACGATCAACTCTCGGTTTAATATCCTCTCGTTTATCGAGCAATTGATCTCCAGATTCGACCCCGAAGCGGTCGTAATGAGCATTTTGCCACCTTCTCGACAAACGCGACCAGAAAAAAGATTTATCGGTGGTGAGCCAATAAAGCTTGCAACTGTTGAATTTATTGGCGACTCATACAGGTCTTTTGGAGTTCCGACCTGTTGAAGAACACCGTCAATCAGCACGGCAACTCTGTCGGCCATGGTCATTGCCTCAACTTGATCGTGCGTTACGAAAACCATCGTTGCAAATAGTCGTTTTTGCAAGTCGGAAATTTCAGTCCGTATTTGTGTACGCAATTTCGCATCAAGATTTGACAACGGTTCGTCCAGCAAAAAGACCTTCGGCTTCCTAATTATTGCCCTCGCCATGGCAACTCGTTGCCTTTGGCCTCCGGATAGTTGCGCAGGTCTGCGATTCAACAAATCTTCAAGCCCGCATATCTTTGCCGTCTCAGCGACACGCGCAATTCGTTCTTCTTTCTTCACATGCGCCAAACGAAGCGACAAATCGATATTTTTTCTAACTGTCATGTGTGGATACAATGCATAGTTCTGGAAAACCATCGCCACATTACGTTCCGATGCCGACATTTCATTTACCCGAACCCCGCCTATCAGGATATTTCCTTCGCTTGTTTCCGCCAGACCAGCGATCATCCTCAGAATCGTTGACTTACCGCAACCCGATGGACCTATCAACGCCATCAATTCACCATCGTTGATGGTCAGATCCAATGAGGAGATAACCGGCTTGTTATCTCCAAATACTTTTGAAACACCCTCTAGACGAACCTCGGCCATTTCAAATACCCCCTACTCGCCATATCGTTAGACGCACCATTTACCGACCGCCTAACCCTGAGAACAAAAAACCTTGCCGAAAACGTCGTTGTAATATAAGGAATACGATTGCTACCGGCAGGATCATAAGCAGGGAAGCCATCATGAAAAGGTTCCATGTCGGACTCCAATTTGACATAAAGTTGAAGATTATTCCTTGGGTAAGAACTTTAGAGTCCTGCTTTTGTGCGTAGATCAGAGGACCGAGTAGATCATTCCAAAAATATGCGAAGTGCAGCATTCCAAGCGCAACTAGAACTGGAAGGGCCTGCGGCATGAGTATGAGCCACAATGTTCTCCACGGACCAGCACCATCCAATTTGGCAGCCTCATCGATCTGATAAGGAATGCTCATGAAGAACTGCCTCATTAGAAAGATTCCATAGGGTGATCCACCGAACCAAACTGGAAGTATTAGTGGCGTGAGGCCCGAAGCCATATTGAACTGCTTAAAAAGCAAGAACCTAGGAATGAGTGTGACCACAAAAGGCATAATCAGCATTCCCACGGTTATGCCAAACAAGATCTTCCTTCCCGGAAAACGTAATCTTGCAAACGCAAAGCCAACCATTGATTCAGTTAATAAAGCTCCGATCGTTGCCAATCCTGCATAGGTCAGGCTGTTACGAAAATTAGGCCATAACGGTAGGGTGTCGCCTTTCATCGCTTGGACTATGTTTCCTACGACAAATGGCTTAGGTATGACGGTGGGCGGGAAAGCAAACTCCTTTCCGCGTGCAGAAAATGACAAATAAAGCATGTAATAAATCGGAAGAATCATGATGATTGCCACGAGAAAACTGAGAGCAACTATAATTCGCGAATTGTAAACCGCGCTCGTCTCTGGGGAATTTCGGTTTCTTTGAGGTAAAGATCGATTATTAGCTTTCATCTAATCGATCTTTGCCTCGTAGTAAACCCACCATCTGGAGGTTCTAAAAATGACTCCGGCAGTCAGAGCAACAGTCATAAACAGCACAACAGCTAAGGCCGACGAGTACCCCATTTCGAACTGCTCAAAAGCGGTGCGATAAATGTACAGAACCCAGACGAGCGTGCTATTGGCCGGACCACCCCTAGTCAACAACCACGCGAGGTCGAAAACTTGAAATGAAATCACTATTCCAATAATCGTATTAAACAGAATTACTGGGCTCAACATCGGCAGTGTGATGTGCCAGAATTTACGCAACAATCCAGCACCATCTATGACAATTGCATCGTACAAGTCAGTCGGAACCGATTGAAGACCGGAAAGATAGATCAAAAACGCGCTGCCCATGCCCCAAAATCCAAGAATTATCGTCAGAGGTAATGCCTGTGACGGAGACTGAAAAAATCCTTGTTGGGGAAGTCCGATTGACGTAAGAACATAGTTGACTATTCCGAAATCAGTATTGAACATCCATCCCCACAGAACTGCGGCGGCAAACGGCGGGATCAGGCTCGGGAGAAAAACTAATAGGCGCACTAATCCAACACCTTGGCCAGAACGATTACACAACATTGCCAAAAAGAGCGAAGCGACGACATAAATCAGTACAGAGAACACCGTGTACGTAAGTGTCACTCTGATGGAGGTGAGGAATAGTTTGTCTCCAAGCATTCGTGAATAATTATCCATACCGATAAATTTTGGCTTAGCGATAATCGGATAATCAGTGAACGAATAGGCAAACGATGCAAGTAGCGGTCCGATTTGAAAAACTGCAAGACCGATAAGCCAGGGAGCGGCAAATAGATACCCAGCGAGTGCCTCACGGCTACGGGAACTTCGTGGATTGCGAATCAAATTCGAAAAATCCACGAAGCCCCTTACCGGCCTCTGAAAAGCCAACTTTAGTTGAGCGCTTCAGTAATCAGTTTTGCAGCCTCTTTCGTGGCATCTGCCGCCGACGACTTTCCTGCCCACATCAAGTCGAGAGCGGCCGATACCGCAACATCGACAGCGTTGCCCTTAGTCGTGAACGGGGTGAAACTCGCAGCCTCAAGCATTGCCTGATGATCAAGTTTCCACTGCACCTTGTTCAATCCGGCTGGTTCAATCGCACTCTTGCGCATAGGTGTCGCGACTGGGGACCACGTGACCATACCTGTTGTATCCGTCAAGGTCTTAACGAATGCCCATGCCGCATCTGGAGATTTCGTCTGAGATGAAATACCCAAGGTGCCGACCTCAATCTTGCACCCACGAACACCGTTAAAGGAAGGCAGACCGGTCATATTCCATTTAAATCCTGGAGGAGTTTCGTCAAGCGAACCACCCCACCAGGCTCCCATGAGATACATACCAGCTTGACCATTTCGGAATGCTTCAAGTTGGGCTCCACCACCAACCACCGGACTTGGCGCCTTTCCATTCTTTACCAGATCTGCAAAATACTGCAACATAGCAGGGCTTGCACCTTGATCTATCGTCGCTTTCAGTGAACTATCCAGGATGGTTCCCCCGCCCATGAAACAAAAATTGTCATAGGTCCAAGCTTCAAATGCGATCCCGAACTTCATTCCACCCTTACCTGTTAAGGCATCAATTGACTTCGTAAACGCCTCTTCATTCCACATTCCTGCCTGGAAAAGTGTCTGTGGATCGTCCAACCCAGCAGCCTTGAATGCGTCACTGTTGTAATAGATGTAATACGGCTCTCCATTATCTGGGATCGCATATGTCGTACCGTCTACTTTTGACCCTCGCATGCCAACGTCAAAGAAGTCACTGGCATCGAAGTCAGGTGTCGCCGCAATGTAATCGTCCAAAGCCAATAACGCACTCCCTTGCGAAACTAACTGCGTCGGTTGAAAATTCAGTAACCGCATAACATCAGGTGGATCACCGGCCGCCATTCTCGCAAGGAGAGCTGGGTACTCTTCATAGCCATTTTTTGCCAGTGGTTCCCACTCGACGTTGACCTTTGGGTACTTGCTCTTGAAGTATTCAATTCGCTTGCCAATCAGTTCCCCCTCCAGCCCGGCTCCCCAAGCCCAGAAGGAAACATCTCCAGTAATTTCCGCCGCTGGCACTACTTCACCAATGGTGGTATCAGGCACGACAGTTTCGCCGTCAGCGCCACATGCAGCCAATACAGACGAACCCACAAGCGCCCCACCGACACCCCACCCAACTTTCTTAATGAAGTCTCGGCGCGTCGACTGACCAAGCACAAATTCCTGATTTTGCTTTTGAATATCCACCTTTAACCCCCAAAGTTTTACGTTCCTGACTCATTTCAGGAATCGATTGCAGGCTACTATATTAGTACCGCTTTGTCAAGGGGCACTATTGAGAGGTCCTCCGAGCGGCCTTCGGTCAAGTCGCGGTCGAACTACCGAACCGTTACTTTAGGTCGACCATACCCAGCATGGGTTTAATTAAGATTAACAGGATCTAATCCCCCTGAAAACTAGATTAAATCTGCTTCTTGGTGAGTAAGCCAGCGAGCTTCACTACCTGCGGGACCATAAGTCCAGTACACGACCAGCGGACCACTCGCAGACGAACGCGTTTGATGAACCAAATTTGGTGGCGTTACGACAATGGAACCCGCCCGAACTGCAACGGGCACGCCATCGATCGTGATTTCACCGTCGCCACGCATAATCATTGCGATCTCTTCAGCGTCGTGCGAATGTGGCGGTGTGCAATAGTCCGGGGGCAAAGCCGCAATGCCAATGGCCATTCGAGATGAACGTCCATTGTCTGGGTTGGCGTACACCGCAACTATTCTCCCGTCGATGAGTGGAAACTTTTCGTTCCCCCCGCTCTCTAGAGCTTCCAGCGCCTCAGTGACTAAGTCTTCAATCATGACACTTGTAAAATTGTTCATCACGTACCCCAATTCAGTAATCTCATATTTTAGTTAGAAGTTAATTTATATCTCATTCACTTGTATGGAGTCAAGTTTATTTGTAGACTTCATCGCTGGTGGTGATATAGAAAATCGAAAACGATAGAAACCATCCGTCACACCTGGGACTGCTGTCGGCCGCAAAATTTTGTTCGGATCAAACGTATTGACACATCTCTATTGCTCACCCATTTCGGTCCATGCTCGAGATTTTCAACCGCGCAGAAAATAGATCCGCTGACTCGCTCCTGAAGTGACATGCCACACCATGCTTCTCTTTCGGATCAATTCGTGGTTCAATGGTCACACATCTCTCGCGTGCCAACTCGCAGTGCATTCGATAGACGCACCCACCTTCGCCGGAATTGCTATTTGATTCATCAGGGATGATCGTCAGACGCCTTCGATGCCGCTCAAAATCAGGATCAGGAACTGGTACCGCAGATATCAATGCCTGTGTATAGGGGTGTTGAGGTTGGACAAATATCTCCTCGACCGATGCCGTCTCCATCACTCGACCGCGATACATCACGATGACGCGATCGCAAACGTGCCGTACCATGGATAGGTCGTGTGAGATAAACAGGTAAGCAAAGCCGTTCTTGCGCTGCAACCGACTCAGTAGGTTCAAAATCTGGCCTCGTGCTGACATGTCAAGAGAAGCAACTGCTTCATCTGCAATTATCAGTTTCGGGCTCGTTGAAAGCGCTCGCGCGATCGCTACGCGTTGTCGCTGTCCGCCCGACATTTCGGACGGCAAACGTTGTGACATCGACGCACCAAGACCTACATCCGCAAGTAGACGGACAACAATATCGCGATAGTTTTTAGCTCGACCGCCGTCACGCAAAACTAATGGCTCACTTATGATCTGCTCGACTGTCATGAGAGGATTTAAACTGTCACCGGGATCTTGGAAGATGAACTGTGCATAGCCCGTAGGCAACTTGGTTTCCAAAAGTTCGCCGGTGTCGCCACGAAACAAAATGGTTCCTGAATCTTTGGTTTCAAGTCCAACGATCAGCCGTCCGAGCGTAGTTTTACCCGACCCCGACTCTCCGACAACACCAACTGACTCTCCCTCGCGAAGAATAAGGTCGACTCCACCAACTGCTACCACCTGAGATCGACCCGACAATACATGCGACTTTCCGTGGAAAGACTTGACAAGCCCAGCGACACTCAGAATTGGCTCTAAGTCATTACCAGATGAATCGGCTATGTCTAAACTATTAACGAATTGGACCGCTTCGCCCGCAGACTCACGCTCCCAATCCAGGCTTTTCGAAGCACTTCCAGATTCAACTTCACTCGCAAAATGACAGGCGACCTGATTCCCGCTATTTAGTGTCACGATTTCCGGTGTCTGATTTTTACAGATATCGCGTCCTTTACCGAATGGACAGCGTGGCTCGAATGAGCAGCCTCGCGATTCTTGCGTTAAGTCAGGCAACGCACCAATTATGCTGGTAAGTTCACGCTTTCGATCCGCCCGCATATTCGGAATCGCATCTAACAATGCCTGAGTATACGGATGCCCAGAGTGTTTATAAATACCGTCCACAGAGCCGATCTCAACGATATTCCCTGCATACATGACTACGACAGTTTGAGCAAACGATGCGACCATCGCCAAATCATGAGTTATGAGGATCGTTGACATTTCGCCAGTTTCACCCAACCCGCGCAAGAGGTCGATAACAGTCGCTTGTGTAGTCACGTCTAACGCACTCGTCGGTTCATCGGCAATCAATAGACTTGGTCGTCCAGCAAGAGCCGTTGCTATCATGGCCCGCTGACGCATTCCACCAGAAAGTTCATGTGGGTACTGGCGCGCGACCAACTCGGCTCGTGGAATTTCTACCTTTCTTAGCAAATTAAGTACTTCATCATCAACGGCCTTTGGCTCAACAACCCTATGAACTCGAAGCACCTCGGCAATTTGGTGATGAATGGTTCGCACTGGATCGAGTGACGCCTTTGCATCCTGGAATACCATTGCAATCTTGCGACCACGTAATGCTCGCATTGATTTTGCATCTCTGAGATCAACTGTGGTGCTGTCGAGCATAAATTCGTCGACAGATGAAACTGAATTGCGAGGCAATAGACCCAGAAGTGCCAATCCGATCGTGCTCTTACCAGAACCTGACTCGCCCACCAGCGCCGTCCGATGCCCTTCCGGCAAACTAAAGGTCACATTATTCGCCGCATTTAACGCGACGCCTTCTAATTCGTATTGAACACCAAGTCGAATTACCGAAATCTTGCCAGGCATAATGGATTACAAACTCGCCAACGATTTTGTGCTGCCCATCATGCTCCGTCGGCGAGCAAATTTTCTACGCAGACCTTCACCGATTAGAACATATGCGCTTGCCACTGCAGATACGCAGATTCCAGGACCAACTCCATACCATGGCGCTTGGTATACATAACTAAACGAAGATCGCAACATGTTGCCCCAACTAGGACTCGGAGGTTGGGCGCCGAGTCCGAGATAACTAAGCGAAGATGCAATGAGAATTGCACTTGCCGAGAGTACACTTGCCGCGACCAATAGAGTTGGCATCGAGTTCGGAAGTATGTGACTACGAACTATATGCGCAGTCGAAGCTCCAGAAATCTGACTTGCTTCAACGTACCCGCGTTTACGCAGAACCAATCCAGTTCCACGGCTGAATCGAGCCATCGATGGCGCCATAACAAGGGCGATTGCACAAATCTGTACCCACTGTGCACGACCGAAGATAACAATTAGAAACAATGCCAGAATAATTGTCGGAAACGACAAGAAAACATCAACTAGTCGCATCGTCAGTGTATCTATACGACCTCCGACATAGCCTGAAAATAAGCCGATCACCGTGCCAACAACGAACGCTACTGAGGCTGCTGAAAGGCTCACAAAAATGTCAGCCCGAGCAGCATAAATAACTCGGCTCATTAAATCGCGCCCTATTTCATCAGTGCCAAGAAGGTGTGTTGCTGATGGAGATAAAAAGGGTACATCCATAATCGCAAATGGGCTGTAAGGCGCAATGATTGATGGTGCGGCAGCTACAAAAAGAAACGGTACCAGTAATGCAAGTCCGTAGAGCAGAGGCTTCGGTTGTCGGCGCACTAACCGAATTATGCGCTTCATAGAAGACGAGTGGTCGACACTCATACTCGCCTCCTCGTGCGTGGATCAATAATCTCGTAGACCACATCGACAATGAACGCCGTAATGACATACAGAGTTGCGGTGATAAGCACTATTGCGCTTACAGTGCCATAATCCTGCACTTCAACACTCTTTACCAAGAGTGATCCGAGTCCCGGCCAGGAGAAGACCGTTTCAACGACAACAAGACCGCTAATAAGCGACCCGACCACCAACCCGATGACGGTAATTGTAGGTAATACCGCATTCGGTAAAATATGGCGATACACAACCGACCGCTCGCTTATGCCCCGAGCCCGAGAAGCAATGACAAACGACGCATTTTCTGTATCGCGGAGTCCTGCATATAGATACCGAAAGAACAATGCCGTCTGTGGCAATGCCAAGGTCATTGCAGGCAGGACAAGAAATCTAAGATGATCGCCTATGCCATCTCCCAACGCTACATATCCGCCAGATGGCAATAAATCGAACTTTACAGCGATCACGAGAACGAGGATTAAACCCAACCAAAAGGCCGGCATCACCAATAGCAACGTCATAACCCCCTGAATACCACCTCTCACGACACGGAATCGCGTTCGAAATGCAACTAACGAAACCATCAGGCTCCCTAAAAGTCCGACGACGACCGACACCATACCCAACTCGACTGTCGGTCCGAATCTTTGAGAAATCAGATCGGTTACTCGAAGACCCTGATATGTATAGCCGAAGTCACCTTGAATCACTTGGCGCAGCCATAACAAATACTGTTTCCAGAGTGGTTGATCTAATCCGAGCTGCTTAGTCAGTGATTCGACAATACGTTCACGCTCCTCAGGTGAGAAGTTTGGCAATGGACCAATCCGAGCGTCAATGACACTGCCGGGAATCGCACTAAGGATGATAAACGTTAGAAGGGTTACAGCCAAAAGTACTAAGGCAACTTGCACGAGTCGCCCAACGACTAGCGACACAACCCGACGCCACCCAGAACGGAGTGACCGCTCGCTTGAGGTCAACTCCGACCCGGATGAAACCATAATTCTGTTAACAGATTAATTTTAATTACGTCTTAGGAATAGATGCTCTTATTCCAGGTGACATCACCAAATCCATTAAAACCTACACCGCTAAGGTTTTCCGGCTCTACCATTGAAACTGGCGCGCCGAAGCCCATCAGAACGATTGCATCATCAACAATCATTTTCTCTGCCTGCGCAAGAAGAGCCTGGAGTTCAGGGGCATCGAATGCGGTGGCATTGATCTGACGATAGAGCTCTGCTGCCGCAGGTAGGACGTCGCCCTTTTTGTATGAACTCTTGATTGTTGACGGGTTCACTAGGTAGTCGAAAAAGTTTTTGCTTGGGAACGGAAGATTACCTGCGTTGAATGTGATCCCTTCCCAAGTTCCTTTCCCGTATGTTCGGTCAAGCCAATCAGACGCTGGGGCAATTTCAACGCTGCTCTTAATGCCCGCGGCTTTAAAGCCCTCGAGCATGACCTGGGCCGCGGCAATACCGTCTTGATAACCCTCAATACAGAGAATCGGTACCTTGATATTCGAGGCTCCATTATCCGCAAGAAGTTGCTTTGCCTTTTCCGGGTCATAGGTAATGCCATCGGCCTCTGCACCCGAGTTAACGGAAAATAACTTGAACGGGTTCCAACTGTGAGTCACGCCAAGACCGGCGAAAGCTGCATTGTTGATTGCTTCAAGATCAAAGCAATAACGCAGCGCTTTGCGCACTTCTGGATTGTCAAGCGGTGGCTTACCCATCTGAATGATCCACCAATAAGCGTATATTCCCGACGTTTCCACCTTGGTATTTGGCACATCCGACACTGCTGAAAGGTTCTTTGGCGCCACATCGTAGATGGCATCAATTTGACCGCTTCGAAGGCTAGTTGCCGCAGTTGCCGGATCTTTGAAGAATGCAAAACTGAGGTTGGTGATGGCAGGCGCACCATCCCAATAGTCAGCGTTTGCAATTCCGTCGACTCCAGTTCCACTGGTGAACTTGGACAACTTGTATGGTCCGGTTCCTAGAACCTCGTTGGCAAAGTTGACCTTGCCAAATGATTCATTGGGGACGATTAGGATTGGCTGTGGATTGACGAGGAACTCAACTCGCTCAGTCGTGATTACTTCAACGGTGTAGTCGTCGATTGCCGTTGCTGATACCCATTGGCTGGGAGTCATCACAGGGCGTCCAGCAGTTGATGCCATGAGTTTTTCATCACAGCGGGCAGCGATCGAATACGCAACATCTTTCGCAGTTAGCGGTGTGCCGTCGTGGAATATGACGCCTTGACGAATCTTTAAAATCGTCTTTTTAGGGTCAGAGGTATCCCACTCAGTTGCGAGACTCGGAACCAAGTTTCCAGTCGAATCCTTCTGAATCAGTGGGTCGTAGAACATGAACCCCATCATTTGTGACCAGACGTATCCTTGAATCGCAAATGGCGTAAGACCTTCGATGACGGCATTCATGCCAACCTTCAATGTGTCTTTTGTTGACCCAGCTTGAACTGTGGTATCCGTTGCGCCAGCAGTGTCAACCGGTGCTTCGCTCGTTGTTGTGGAGTCACTCCCTCCACAACCAGCAACCAATAATGCCCCAAATGAAAGACCAGTTAGACCAAGGAAGGCCCTACGGTCAATTCCTGTTTGTATCTTTTCCATTTCTAACCCCCTAGGTTCAATTGTTGTACCCGCGATTTGACGAGCAGATGGCATCGTAACATACTTTTGGAATCGATTGCAAGAAAAATCACTATAGACATGTAGGATTCAGGAATCGATACCAGTGCTAGCCCAGATCCAGAATCTCGACGGGGAGGCATGGCCCACACCATCGATGCACCGAAATCGTCACTGGCTATGGAGTTCCGGAGTAATCCCTTCGGATCGCATAGTGCCGAATTGCAAAAACTATTGAACTTGATGCGTTCTGTGCCAATCGCCGGAAAGCACTTCCTCTTCATGTCCAAGACCCAGGAGCAATGGGTCCTAGGTCGTTTCTCGACCGTCGGGCCCATTACGCCGGTACTGGACTGGACAACCACTTTCTCAAGCCTGACAGACGCCGAATGGC